>Ga0256405_10000674_pt1 | contig 108342 bp, 104 predicted proteins | sample RumenRJG_02DNA_FD_189096 | JGI IMG/M metagenome (GOLD analysis project Ga0256405, IMG submission 189096) | Bovine rumen microbial communities from Lethbridge, Alberta, Canada - RJG_02 | ecosystem: Host-associated > Mammals > Digestive system > Stomach > Rumen | place: Canada: Alberta...
TTCAATAATCATTTAACCATCTCTACCCCGATAACTCTTTTAATAAGGTCATTTATTTGATCAGATGATCCTTCTGAGGACCCATCTTTATCAGGTATTTCAATTATCATTGGTAAAACATTTGAACCAATTTTTCTATTAATATGATTTCTTATTTCATTAGCCATTAATTGGGTAATGATAATAATTGAAATTTCTTCATCTAAAAATTTATCAAAAGCTGCGATAGCTTCTTCTGAAGTATTTACAACTTCAGCTTTTTTGACACCACCTAATCTAAATCCTGAAACAGTGTCAATATCACCTATAATTGCGACTGAACTCATATTAACATCTCCATGATTTTAGAATTAGGGAAGTCTGCTTCTCTTTTTGCCCTTGCAATAATTTTTAAATTTTTAATTTCACTTTCTTTTTGACTTAAATAACCAATAATTGGACCAATACCTAATGGTTTTTTCATAGCTAAAGATTTTGAATATTCAGAAGTGTAAACATCTAATGCTTTTTCAAATACTGCAACTGAACCAGTTTCATTGTATACCGGCATCACTTCAGTTAATGCGTCAGCATATTTTGTTCCTTCTAAACCAGAAACTACATTTGTAACATCTGGAGATTCCATTAAATCTTTAAGTTTCCATTCACGTAATTGGTATCCTTCCTCTAATATATAAGGGGAGATCGCATCATAATCAAGGCCATCTTGTTTTGCCCTTATAATTAATTTAAGGTTAGCTACATCAACTTGAGTTCCAACATATGAGTATAAAATCTGTTTGTTTTCATCGGAAGGAACGTCAGTAGAACGTAATAATTTACCTAAGTAATATTTATCTAAAGCAGATTCTAATGGAAGAATCATATTAGTACTTTCATATTGTGGAAGAGCATCTTCAAGTGCTGTTGAATATTCTGTACTATCTAAACCTGTAATAACATCAGTAACACTTGCAGCATCGGCCAATGATTCCAATTCAGAGTATAATGAACCACAAGGGATTAATAATTCTCTTGTTTCATCAGGAGTAAGACCAACTTCCTTAGCGGTTAAAAGACTTTTAATGTTGTCAATATCTGATTTTTTAGACATTACAACAAAAGGATCTTTAATGTCTTTAGGAGCTAATCTTGCAACGAAATCATAAGTGTTAGCACGTTCTACATCTAATGCTTTGTCAAGTGGATAGTCATCTAAAACATCAGCATATTCAGGAACACCTTTGAGATAATTTTCAACTTCAGAAATGTCATTGGTTTCGACAAGTTCAGAAATTTGTTTTTCATCAAATAATCTTCCTTTTCTAGCTCTTACTCTTGAACTTGGGTTAAGATAAGGATAAATGTCCAAAATTGGTCTGGATGTAATGATTACAACTACTGCACCCACAACAAGTATTGCGATTACACAGAATACCAAAAAGGTGTCTTGTGTAAGTCCAACAGAACTTATTAAGGTAGCAATTCCATCTGCCATAATTTATCCTCCTAATTATTTAAACAATATTCCAGCAACTTCACTACGTAAGATACTTCTAAATCTTTCTAATCTTGCTTCGATTGTGTTATTTACTTCAATATCTCCATTAGCGGTTTTTAAAACAGCTCCACCAATTGCGTCAATAGGTTCACCTAATGTGAATTTAATACCTTCAATCTCAAAAGAGTCTGCACCTTGTGAAGATAAGTCATCTTTGAATTTTTGTGTATCAGCTTCATTTAATTGTAAGATTAAATCGTCACCGCCGATTTCATCAGCAGCTTCTTTAATCATTTTACTTAATGAATCAGTGTATTCTTCATCACCAGAAGAAGCTTTGACTTTTAATTCCCCGATAGCTTGATTAAAAGCTGCATCAATTACTTCTTCTTTAGCACCTAATTCTGCTCTACGAGCATTCATCTTAGCTTCAGAGATAATTTGCTGATATCTCATATCAGATTGTTTTTTACCGTTTTCTAAAATTTTAGTTTTTTCGGTTTCAGCAGTCTTTTCAGCGTTTGCTTGAATTGCTGAAACTTCAGCATTAGCATCTTGAATGATTAAATCAGCTTTCTCTTGGGCTACAGACATAATACTTTCAACAATTTTACTTGTGCCTGAGCTCATATAAATTGCCTCCTTAACCTAAGATTCCACCGAATACCATAAGTAAAATAGCAATCAAGAAACCGTAAATAGCCTGAGTCTCTGGTAATGCAGAGAAAATAATACCACGTGCAAACATGTCATTGTCTTCTACGATAGCTCCAACGGAGGATGCTGCTGCCATACCTTGTCCCATACCGGAACCTAAACCAGCGAAACCAATGGATGCACCTACACCGATAGCAACAATACCTGCTTCAGTAGGTAATCCTTGTCCTCCACCTAATAAACCTGAGAATACTAATAATAAGATTGCAACCAAGAAACCGTAAATAGCCTGAGTCTCTGGTAATGCAGAGAAAATAATACCTCTTGCAAACATGTCATTGTCTTCTGCAACTGCACCTACAGATCCAGCAGCTGCCATACCTTGACCTAAACCGGAACCTAATCCGGCAAAACCAATTGCTACTCCAGCACCAATAGCTGCTAAAGCAGTACCTAAAGCAATTTCTACCATATTTAATTCACCTTTGAAATAATATTGTTTTTAATTTTAATTTAAGATATAAATGAAAAATTTTTAATTTTTAATTTTTGTAAATGTCCTTTTTGCTTTGAAAGCTTCGAACTTGCCTTTACCTTCCATGAAGAATTGTGAGAAGAACTCTACGTAGTTAAGACGTAAAGCGTTAATAAATGCACCTAATACTTGGAAGAGGAAGTTTGCGATGTGACCACCAATGAATATGACAATTGCTAAAATGAAACCTATAAATGGAATCATGTCACCAACTAAGTTAGTTAAAATGTTAACTGTCATAGCAATACCACCGGTAGCTAAACATAATGCTAAAAGACGTGCGTAAGATAAAACGTCTCCCATGTAACCGAAAATATCCATTACACCGTATGCACCGTTAGCCCATACTAACATTCCAATAGTTGCAACTATTAATATTCCTCCTAATACCATACCAATCATGCCGATTGCAGGCATTAAGAATCCTAAAGCAAGTAAGATAATACCTAATTCGAAAACAAACCAACAAATTTGAGAACCGATTGCATCTTTAACGTTACCGTATCTTAAGTTGTTAATAGCACCTAAAATAAATCCGATATTGGTGTAGATAAGACCAACAACGATAGCTATTATCAAAATAGTATCTGGATGTACAAATGCTTCAACCGCAGGAATTACAGTTGGTAAACGATATCCTAACATTCTTTCCGGGAAATCCCCTAAGAAACCGTTAGTTATCAAACCCAGTACAACCGACCATAGACCGGACCAAATTAAAATCCAACCGAAGGCATGCATTGATTCTTTAACTTTACCCATTCCTTTTAATAACAATACTCCGATAAGAGCTACAAGCAATCCATAAATTGAATCGGTTAAACAGAAACCGAAGAAGAATGGAAATGTGATTGCAACAAAAATTGTTGGGTCTAATGCATTGTAACGTACTGGAGAGTACATATCAACAAGGAATTCGAAAGGTTTTGCATACCATCCATTTTGTTGTAAAATAGGAACATTTTCATCATCTGTACCTTCAACTTCTATTGTTTCAAAGGCACAATGTCCGTCAGAACTTTTTTCAACTAATTGTTCAACTTTTTCAGTGTCCTTTACAGGCACCCATGCTTCAAGTACATAAGCATCTTTAGTTTGAACAAAAGATGAGAAAATTTCATTCTTTTCTTTTTCATTTTCTAATTGTTCTTTGAGTGCTAATATATCATCATCCCATTGCTCTGCAACTGCTCTTAATTCAGATTTAACAGATGCACGTTCGGATTCAATGGTTAATAATCTTGCATCAGCATTTGAAATAATCTGTTGAGGAGTTCCTTCAACATCACCTACTTCAATTTTCTCAAAGTCAAATTTACGAAGTGCTGAATAAACATCATCACTTAATTCTTTTAATGTTACTACAACGATGATTTCTCCATCTTTATCTTCTGTAGGAACAGTAAAAATTTCTAATTCGTCTGTCAATTTACTTAATTCATTTTTGATTTCTGAAGTAGATCCAGCATCAATCCTTCCAACAGTAGTAGAAGTGTACTTTGAATCTTTTAAAAGAGCTAAATCCATGTCAAAATTAGATAAGCGATTAGCCAAACTTTTATTAGACTTGAGTTCACTTGTTTCAGTGTCGAGTGCGGATAGTTTTCCTTCAATAACACTTGTTTTAGCTTCCACTTGAGCTAGAGTGTCTTCAGCTTTTTCTATAAACGCTTCGGTATCTAATCTTTCCACTTCTTTTTGAACAGGTAAATCCGGACTAATAAAAGACATTAATGTGTCTTTTAACCCATGGCCTTCTGATATAGAATTTCCTAATAGTTCAGATATACCGTTTGTTTTCATAAGAAGAGAAGATATTTTACCAGTGTACGGAGTAGCTTTAGCAGGAGTTACTAATTCCGCTAATTCAGGATCTTGCTGAACGCTATCAGAAATATCACTGATTTGTATAAGCCCGGATTCGTGGAGAGCATCCACTGTAGGAGCCACATACTTATCAAGTGTAACTATTCTAATTTTACGCATTCTAGCTGTCTTGAACATATAATCTCACACTACAAAATATTTTTGACAATTATAGAAGCAGCCTCATCAACATTTGCCATAGCCTTGTCTTTAATGGATTGAACATCCACTTTGGACTGTTCAGCAATTGTTTGTGCTTCTTTTTTAGCTTTATCTTCTGCATCAAAAACAGTATCTTTAGCGTCATCTTCTGCTTGTAATTTAGCTTGAGAAATGATTTCTTCAGCTTTAACTTGTGATTCATTGATTAACTCTTTTGATTGAGCTTCGGAATCAACAATAAGTTGTTCAGCATCAGATTCAGCTTTTTTTATCATTGCGATTGCGTCTGATATCTCTGCCATAATTAATCACCATGGTACACTTATTTTTGTTGTGTAATATATATATCTTTTACTATTCAATTTTGATTAAAATTCGTAAAATTGAATTTTGAATAAAAAAAAGTATTTAAAAAATAATAATTACATGAAAAAATTTCATAAAAAAAAGAATAAAAGATAAATGAGTTATCTATAGAACCATTTCAATATGCTAGGCGGTAATTTTTGTAAATAAGCAAGGACCGCTATTGCAATAATGATTACTCCCACAATAACGAATTCCCAATTGTAAGGGTGAGCAAGTAACATATATCCACTTACACCTATAACTATACCTTCAAAAAAGAAAACCGCTTTGGTCCAACCAGGGTTGAACAATATGATAAAGTAAGCAACAGCAATTAAAATCAAGATAATTGCAGTGGCCATAACATCATTTGTAATTGGCTGGTGTCTTAAAAATGGAGAAATTCCCCAAACAACCAACATTAATGCCAACATTACCCCTAATAATTTAAACATTTTAACATTTGCCATAATAACACTTAATCTTAAATTTTAACTTTATAATATTTATATTATTTCATATCAATTAGTATTATGGAACGAGCAGTTTGGATAATTTTAAACAAAAATTTCTCACTTACACTTGATGGAGAAATAAAGGATAAAAAAGTGGTCGATAAAAAATTTTCCCCTGGAAACGATATTTGGACAAATGAACTTCCTCGTCTGGGATTCAGCGATGAAAGTGTCCAAAATGATTATGACGAATTCATATCTGATATCTTCTCACTTTTTAGTGAACCCCGTGTGAATGAAGTGTTCATTGACGCAAAATTAGGTGAGGAATCAGAATACCTTAATTGTAAAAACCCATTGCTTATTCGAAAAATAGAAGAATATAGTGTTGATGAAATCATAGAAGGCGAGTAGCCTGATTTAGTATTTCATCCATATCACTAAACTCTAACGGCTCACCCTCATCACTAACCTTTTCAGTAGTGATTAAAACATTTGGTGAAGCCCAAATAAATGAATAAGCAAAATACACAAGATTTACAATAATCAACGGCCAAATATAAAATAATGCAATTATCAGACATACTGCATGTATCAAAAGGTTGCCGTATCTTCTTTTTTTCATTAAAATATAATTATCTTGCTTTTCAAGTGTGTTGAACTTATGCTCGGATAATTCATCCTCTAATTTGTCCATTTGCTTAGAATTATCTGCACTTAAAATATATAAACTCATTTTAATCTTTGTATACTACAAATTCATCCAATTCTTTTCTTGGAGTTTCTCTTGGCTCAGCATTACCATAACCTAATGGAGTGAACAACACTGCCTCCTCATTTTCCTTTAAGCCTAAAAATTCATGTGCCTTATATTTTTTGAATGCACCAATGTAACAGGTTCCAAGTCCAACATCTGCAGCTGCAAGAATCATGTGGTCCATGACAATTGTTGCATCAATGTCTGCAATGTTTTTCTGATCCCATGGCCTTGTCCAAGCCTCATTTTTAATGCCCACTACACATAACACATAAGGAGCTTCAACAAACCATTTTGCACCATAAATCTCGGACAATTCGTCTTTGTACTTTTTGGTATCGATTACATATACCTTAAAAGGCTGCGCATTAACTCCAGTCGGTGCGATTGTTGCCGCTTTCAGGACATATTCCAACTTTTCCTTTTCAACTTCCTTATCAAGATATCCTCTTACGCTGTATCTTTCATTGATTACATCTATAAATTCCATATTATCATCCCATATACTCTATATCATCAAGGTCGCAAAATCTTCTAAATTCATCTTCATCCATTCTCTCTTCATGACTGTGCGCTATTAAGCCCGGAAGCCTTCCAATCATGAATATTCCCAAACCAAGTTCAGGATCAAATCCCAAATCGGACAATATTGCGGCATTTGCTCCATCCACATTTAGCCTGATATGCTTTTTGCTGTAAACCAAATCCTGCAAAGCCAACGCAAGTTTAATATGAGGACCAATATATCCCTTATCAACAGCAATTTCCATCAGTTTATCCGCTCTTGGATCAACATCATGATACCTATGGCCAAAACCAGGTATCTTTTTGCCATTAACTATATACTCATTATAAATTTCAATAGCCAAACTGGCAATTTGCTTGTTGTCAATGTCAGAATCATTGATTAAATGAATTGAATTGATTTTAGATTGAAACAATTCCATTGATTTTTCAATAGCTCCAGCATGTTTATTTCCAAAAGAAAGAAATGCCCCGGCTATTGCAGAGTTGATCGGTGATCCTGATGATGTAATCAACCTGGCGGTTTGAGTGCTAGGCGGAGTCACACCATGGTCACAAAATGAGACAAGAACATAGTTGAAAATTTTACTTTCCTTAATTGAAGGTAATCTTCCCTTTAAAAGTAAAAAAACCATATCGCTGTACCTTATTTTTTCAATCAAGTCTTTTTGATTATAACCTCGTGTTACAATTTTATCCTTTTCAACACGAGTAACAGCAGTCTTTAAAGACTTTGGATTAACTTTAAATTTATTTTCTTGCATTTTTTACCCTTGATATGTTAATTATTAAATTATATGTCAATCATTACAATTTAAGTGTTGCCACTCTCGGTTCAACAAAACAAGATGGCCTGATGGAAACTATTCTAACACCACTCGCCCTTTGATTTCCAATATTTAAATAACAGCCAAGCACAGTTGTTTTACCTCCAAAACCCAATGGACCGATACCAGATTCGTTTAATCGGGAAGTAATTTCCATCTCATATTGATTTTGATTGTCTAAACGTCCATAAGCGATTGATTTAAGTAAAAGTGAAGTTGCCTCATAATGTGTTCTTCCAATGCCGATTGACGGTATTGATGGAGTGCATCCAAGCATTTTAAGTGATGATTCCAACCATTCACAAGCAGTGCCTATAACATTTTCAAAGGAGCGCTTATGATAAACCCTCAAGGTCTTTGCCCTGATTTCAGGACCTCCCCCTTCAAGCAGAAAATGGAAGTTCAATGTATCTGGTGAAATGTCCCTCCTGTATGTTGACTCATCATTTATTGTATCTATCAATATGGAGGCAGGTGCAAGCTTTCCCGGCTCATCATGCAATCCCTTACTTTGCTCTATTCTTTCAATAGGATTTCCCTTTACTGCCATTGGCCTTGCCGGAAGATTATTCAAGCCCAATTCAATTCCTTCATGAATCTGATTTAATAACTCGCCGGTTATCTGCCTTTCACTACCCATTTCTATGATAACATGAGGAATGCCCGTATCGTCACATAAAGGAAACTTATTTTTTTGTGCAACTTTATAATTTTCTAAAATCTGTTTTAAAGCCCAACGGGCATTTTCATTATCTTCAATATCGATTGCATGCTTTAAAGCATTTAACTTGTCATCTGAAAGATTTGTTGAAGCCTTAATAATTGTTTTGGAAATGTCTTCTACAATATCCATATAATCACTCTGGTATTGCCAAATCATCTGATTTGTCAGGTGAAGCAATAGCTTCAGGACAGTATTCATCAATCATCCTTTTTACCAATTTTACCTGCTTGATGCGTGATCTTGCCTCTGATTCGGTAGTGTCCCAATTGTGATTGGCCGCAACGGAGCCGCCTGTTTTTAAATAAACAGGAGCAGCAACCTGAATGAATTTCGGAACTTCATAGTGTCTGATGAAACCACCAGTTGATTTTGGATTTTCAGTATGCAAATCCAAAGCCATATCAGTTGAATTCCTAATAGCTGCAATCATGTTAATTTGTAAATCCCTAACAGGATTAAGTGAATTTAAACCTTGTGATTCAAGTAATTTCGCAGATGCAGGGTTGGAATGACCCGCATGGGCAGATAATTTGAAATGAACGTTTTTAGGAATTTCACCTTCATTTCTCATTTGATTTAAAACCCAAAGCAATCCCTCATCATAAAGTAAGATTCCGCGAACTCCCCATCTGCAGGCTCTTTTAACATCTTCAATGGCATAAACCAGATTATCATAACCTCTCAATCTGTATCCGATTCTGCTGCCTTCCTTGGTATGGACTGTTGCGGAGGTATCATATGTTGCCCTTGGCCCGACAGATAAAAACAATTCACATCCATAATCTTTAGCTAAACCGACCATTTCCCGAATCTCTTCATCGCTCAACATCATGATTCCCTTGGTTTGTGTTACTCGATGAATGAAAACTTCATTTTTATCAGCTTCGCTGAGAAGCGCTTTCATTGTCTTTGGAGACTGGATTCCCGGAACTTCAAAACGAAATTGTCCTCCATCTGAGAATCTCTTTTTTGAAATGTAATCAGAAGAAACTTCTTCAATGCCTATTTTTTTAAGGAATTTTTTAGTGTTTTCCATAATATCTACTCATTTAATTTACGAACGACATATTTCATAGTATATTCTTCAAGCGAATCGATAACAGTTAAATTATTTATGTCATATTGTGGATTTAAAGCCTTAAACTTGTCAACCAAATCCTTCAATTGGAAAGGATTTTCAAAATCACCCTTTGGAAGGAAAGTAATGTTTTGAAATACTCCATTTCTAAATGTTTTATCCAATTTAATAATAACATTTGAAGGTCTTTTATCAGGATACAGTTCATCCAACTTGTCATCCTTAACGATAATCATGTGATTGACAAGATTTTTAATGCTGTTAACCTTATCCACAGTGGAATAGTTATCCAAAAGACCAAATTCTATTAATTGATTTATCCCGTCAACACTAACCTCACCAACAACCAATGAGATGGCAACTGCATAGGGAAGACTTTGCCTGAGCTCTTCAATATTTTTAGGATTAAAATTATTGTGTTCGGCGGCCACTCCATATGTTTTGACGGCTACATTCTGAATGTGATCATATTCCTCTCCAATGCTCGCTTTCAGTTTTAAGGCTGTGTCTATTGATGAATGCAAGTGTCTGCAGAAGGGATATTTTTTAAAGTAAATGTCTCTTATGCGAACTTTTCCAACATTTTTTAATACATTTTCAAATGAGAAATCCTCCTTTGTATATTCCTCATCATCAATTACCATTGTTTTTAAGAATCCTTCATCACCTTCAAATATTGTTGGACTTCCTGTAAATCCATTTCTTGCAAGATAAGCTGACATGATTCCATTATAAACCGCTTTTCCAACATGTAATGATTTTCCCATGCTTCCACCATGGTCTGATTCCAAAAGTCCTGCAGCCTGTGTACCGCACAAGCCCAATGCATTTAAAATTTGACCTTCATCCAATTTTAGAAGTTTGGAGGCGACAGCACCTGCGATAAAAGTTCCGATTGTGCCCGTTGTATGAAATCCCCTGTTTCTGTGTTCTGGATTGACAATTTTTCCTAAAAGTATACCCAATTCATATCCTACCATGACAGATTCGATGAATTCCTTTCCGGTCAAATCATAACTTTCTGAAATCGCCAATGCTGTTGAAAAGATCACTGAACCCAAATGGATTTGAGCGCCTCTGTGACCATCATCAAGTTCCAGAACATGGGCTGAAATTCCATTTATTAAAGCTGCATTTAAAACATCTGATTTGAGCTTTGTTCCAATTATTGATGCGTTTAAATTCAAGTTTAAGTTTCCATGAAATATTTCCTCTATGGTGTTGCAGGCTATTTGCGGAGCCTCTTCGTTGATTCCTCGGTAAGTCACTCCAAAATAGTCAAGAAATGCTGCTTTTACAGTAGTTACAGACTCTACTGTTGCTTGTTCATAGCGATAGTTTGAAATAAATTTAGAAATATTTTGTAAAAACATCATTTAAATATATGTAAAAAGTAGTATTAAAATAGTTCAGTTATCATTGTGAACAATTTTTTCAGATTAACTAAATTATACTGCTGGAACTCCAGATAAGACCAGGACAATGTGTGCTACAATAGCTGCACCGTAATATGTAGCTGCAATAACAAGTATAGTGATTACTATTGCTCTCCATCCTAATGCCTTGAATTCATCCCAACTTTTACCCATTCCAATACCAACATAGGCCAAAAATACAGTAACGATTGCCAACAGTTCAACCTGTGAAACATAATGCAGGACAAAATCGGAAGTCGGCATTCCAGGGAAAGCTAAAATAATTCCCATAACACTGATGTATAAAATTGAAGAAATGTTAAACGGCAGTTCCCTTTCCATCCAAACTCCTGCAAGTGTTATTATTGACAATATTGCCATTCCAACCAAAGATCCTTCCATTGGATGGTGATAACCCAAATAATTACCAATTGCAGTTATTATTGAAAATATCGCCAACAGTATTATCCAATTGAAAATACCATGGACTGTAACATTTTCAGATCCGTCAATTAAATCAGGCATATTATTCATCCTCCTTTTTAGGCATTATGGATTCCCTTCCAATTTTAGGTTCAAGCCAGTTGTAAACTTTTTCAGTCAATGGAAGTGCAACGAATATCACAATATATATTCCAACACAGAATGACAATAAGTTACTGAACCCTGCAAATGCCTCGATTTGAGTTTCCATTCCTGGAAATGCTGCAAGGGTAGGTCCTATTGCTGCGGCATTCATACTTGCACTGCCCACACCACTTGCCATCGCAAATGCATATGGATGCAATGGTAAGAAAGATAATGAGAATGTTACCAAAAAGCTAATGAATATTGTACCTATTACTGTACCTATGATAAATATTGCAAATACTCCTCTTGATTCTGGAGAATTGAATCCATATTTATCAACAACAACAGCAACATTCGGTTCCCTACCAATTGAGTTAGTCATACCAATCGCTTCTTTTTTAAATCCTAATAATAATGCAATTGGAAGTACTAAAATGGTAGCCAAATGTCCCAGTTCCTGCAATATCAAAGCAGGACCCATGTCAAAAATTAAACCAATTGATTGGCCACTTGAAATAGCAAGCTTAGCAATCAGGACACCAATGAAAAGCATCATTGCACCTTCAGCAATACGAGCCTGTTTTCTTTGAATCCATTTAATTGGTTTTGCTAGGTAAAAAACAAGACCTAAAATAATTGTGTATATTAAAGGCATTATAGTAATGGCAACATCTTTGGTAAGTGGAATGTTAATAGTTCCGATTAATTCGGCAATAACAACTAAAATAAGAACAGTACCATGTAATCTGTAATCTCTCCATGGGTTCTTCTTTAAAATACGTTTATCGGTTTTCTCCCGGTAGATATGTTCAACATGAGGCTCTTGATTTTTATCGGGTATGATCATCCACTCCCAAATTATATGTATCAAATTTTATACTATACATAATATTTTCTCAAGACATATTATATAAATTAATAGCATATAATTTTGGAAAATACACATAATGGGAATAATAAATATTAATAAATTTCACAAAAAAGGAAAAAGGTTATGCTGGAACACCAGTCAGAACCAAAACGATATGAGCCACAATTGCAGATCCGAGATAAGTGGAAGCGATAACCAAAATTGTAATAATTATTGCACGCCCTCCAAGCGCTTTAAACTCGTTCCAGCTTTTACCCATCCCAATACCAACGTAGGCCAAAAATACAGTGACTACAGACAACAATTCAACCTGTGAAACATAATAAGAAACTGCCTGTGATGTTGGCATTCCAGGAAATGCAATTAGAATTCCAATAACGCTAATATAGATAATAGATGAAATATTGAATGGAAGTTCCCTTTCCATCCACACGCCAACAAGTGTGATAACAGATAAGATACCCATACCTATCAATGAATCAGTCATCGGATGTTTATAACCTATATAATTTCCAACACAAACAATGACTGAAAAAATGAATAAAAGCAATATCCAATTCAAGATTCCTTCAACTGAAACATTTTCAGATCCGTCAATTAAATCAGGCATTATTCATCACTCTCCTCATTGACAATTGGTCCCCTTCCGATTTTAGGCTCTAAAATGTCATATAATTTTTCAGTTAACGGCAATGCGATGAAAATCACGATATAAATACCGACGGAAAATGAAAGGAGATTACTGAACCCGGCAAATGCTTCAATTTGAGTTTCCAATGCTGGAAATGCTGCAAGTGTAGGCCCTAATGAAGCGGCATTCATACTTGCACTGCCCACACCGCTTGCCATCGCAAAGGCAAATGGATGCAATGGGAGTAATGAAACGGATATGCTTGTCAAAAAGCTGATAAATACGGTTCCAATAATGGTTCCTATAATAAATAACGCAAAGATTCCTCTTGATTCGGGAGAGTTAAATCCGAATTTATCAACAACAACCGCAACTTCAGGTTCACGACCGATTGAATTGGTCATACCAATTGCTTCTCTTTTAAATCCTAAAAGCAATGCAATAGGCAATGCAATCAATACTGTTGCAAGGTGCCCTAACTCCTGCAACATCAATGCAGGACCCATTTCAAACAGCAGATGAATTGATTGGCCACTGGAAACCGCCAATTTTGCAATCAATACTCCTATAAAAAGCATCATGGCCCCCTCAGCGACTCTGGATTGCTTTCTTTGAATCCATTTAATAGGTTTTACCAAATAAAATATCAAACCTAAAACCATTGTGTAAAGTAAAGGCATTATAGAAACGGTGACTCCTTCAGTGAGATTAATTTCAATTGGGCCTATTAGCTCGGCAATAATTACCAAAACAAGTACAGTCAAGTGTAAACCATAATCTTTCCAAGGATTTTTCTTTAAAATTCTTTTATCAGTTTTTTCACGATATATATGTTGAATTTCATTCGTCGAACTATCTTTATTAGAAATAATACCATCTCCTTTCAAGTAGGAACTGTCTTACTTAATTTTATTTTTCAAAATAAGTAGTATATAAATAGATATGATTTAGTTCTCAAAAGTTCCAATTATATGAAAAAAAATCGATAAAAAATTAAAATTATTTCACAAAAAGTGAATTAAAAAATATTTCTAAAAATTCTTTAAATTTAAAATAAAATAATAAAATAATTAATTTAATCTAAATTCATCCTACATAATGGTTTTGATAAGTGTCTTCTTGCAGAAACCGGTGTTTCATAAAAATGAGCATTTTTTAAATTACGTTGAATTTTAATAGGAACTTTTTCACTTGACTCTATTTTCCTTCCACATCTCTTACACTTAAAACCCTTGTTTTTTCCGGCAGAAGTCATTCTTTTTCCACATTCGCAAACAGGATTTTTATACACCACATCATTTAGCTCGATAACTTGGAATTTCTCAATGTTGAAAGTATTCTGCTCGCCTATTCCACCATAAACCTTAATCATATCACCAGGCATAAGATAGGAAACGGTTTTTCTGAAGTTTTTAGTAGGTTCATATGCACCACATTCAATTTCACCGGATTCATCCTGGATATAGAAAAACATGTGCCCTCCGTCAATGATGGTTGGCTTGTTTTTTACCTCACCACAAACACAATAGCATCCAAACTGCTCCATATCAGAAATTTTATCAACATTCTGAATATGCATGTCCGTATGTTGGTTTGTTTTGAAAATACAGAAATCATCAATCGGCTCATTAACTTTAACAATGCTTTTCGCCAGTTTCAATGAATCAACATCATTTGACCTGATTCCATACAAAACAGGACATGGAGTTTTTGGCTCAATTGCAATATAATCTTCAGAGTAATCAATGTTTTCGAAAGTGTCGGGAAAAGTTTTTTCATCCATTTCATAAACAGAGTCATAATCAATCTGCCTTTTGGTTCCGAAATTCTCAGGAGCCCTATAAGCAAGCAATTCATAGGTATAATCATCCAAAGGCAAACTGATAGATGCAATAGATCCGATTATTCCCCTTCCTTTTTTGAATTTATGTATTTCACAACCTATTGATTTTCCAAACTCTTCGGCCTCATCAATTGAAATGAATTCATAAATAGCCCTAAATGCATATTCTATCATTTCAGAGGTAATTTCACCATCATAGAATATCACCCCAGGATTTGTATTGTCACAGTCAAACATGGATAGCTTTTCAACTTCCCCTAAAACAATACTTTTAGCCAATTCAGCTTTATCATCATTTAATATCTTTAAAGCAACACCACCATTTCCACGAGTCTTGTGGCGAGCAAAAGGATTTAATCTAATTAATCTAGGATAATCCATCAATTCAATTCCATTATCCTTAAATTTATTGATTATTTGGCTTGCAAGATAAGTTGTACACATTCCATCAGGAGAATCAGTGTCATCTATTCCAATATATAAATATTTAATCAAAATCACCTACTAACATATATTTAAAGTTAAAATAATATATAGTTTAACAGAGGTATTGACTATGTTAACTCGAAGCCAACTGCTACACAATATTGAAAACTTACTAAACTCACAGGGTTTTAAAACCTCAGACATTTATGATCAAGGTTCATTTGATATTGTAGCAAGGAAAAACTTACAAATATTGCTCTTAAAAACATTTCTTAATATTGACAGCATTAACGAACATAATGCACATGAAATGAAGCAATTGGCAAATATTTTCCTGGCTTCACCAATAATCATAGGTGAAAAATCAAGGAACGGATATTTGGAGGACGGAGTGATTTATGAAAGATATGACATTCCAGCAATCGGCTTTGAAACATTGAAAAGCATGATTTTATACGGAGAATATCCTGAAATTCTAGCAGACCGTGGAGGATACTTTGTTAAAATTGACGGCAATGTCATAAAACAGTACCGTGAAGAATATTCAATGTCCCTTAAGGATTTGGCAAGTTTGGCCCATGTATCCCGTGCCACCATGTACAAATACGAAAATGGAATCGTCAGGGCAAATACTGAAACTGCAATGATTCTTGAAGAAATCCTTAATACCAAGGTAACCCTGGATATTGATTTGCTTAAACAGCCTCAAAAGGAAGACATTGAATACACAGATGACGTTAATGATTTATCAAAACTTGGATATGGAGTAATATCCACCAATAAAAGTCCATTCGATGCAGTGGCTAAAATGAAAACTTCCAATAAGCATTCCCCCTTAATGGCAAATGTTGAAAAGAATAGAAGTGAAAAGACTTTAAAACGAATGGCAATTCCCCTAAAAGATTTATCCATGGTTACAACCTCAGAACCTGTTTTCATTATCAACAATGATAAAATAAAGGAATCAATCGGCAGCGTTCCAGTCATTAAATCTTGGGAATTAAAGGAATTTGAAAATTCGAAAGAATTGTTGAAGATGATTAAAGAGAGAAAAGAAAATTAAGTGGTAATATGGAAAACTTACAGATAACCGACATGGAAAACCACCCTATTAAATGGGTTTGTAACTTTAAAGGACAAAAAGCAATTGGAATCTGTGGAAAAACCCAAAAAATAGCAATGTTTGCATCAGACGAAAGAGTATCCAGAATTCTTGACGACATAGTAATTGGAACCGATGAGGCCCAGGAAGGATACGGCTGTGAAGAAAAAGACAGATGCTGCAATTTTGAATGCGACTTATGTGAAATTTCACCTAGACAATACCTGCAGATTACAGGCAAAAAACCATCAAATAAAAACATTAAAGACTTGATTAATGGATTGGCTGACTTAAACCAGTCCCTTGAGGCGGATGGCCATGTTCCATTTGAAGAATATGAAGTTGTGAAACTTTAATATTCTTTTAACAATTCAAAGTCTTCGCAAGCTTCACTTACTTTAGCAACACCCATACAGATTGCATCTACAAAATCAACATTCTTATAAAAAGTAAATGCTTCCTGTGGTTTTAAAACACCCGCCGCCAGTATTCTAGTGGCTATTATTTTTTTATTTAAGCTTTTTATTTTATCAATGAATTCCTGCCTTTGAGAAGCATTGAACGCACTGATATCCATCATATAGGACAAGCTATTATATGGAATCATATAAAAATCAAACAAGTCCATGTCCAGATTATCCCTGAGCAGATCAGAGGTTCTTGACGGAAATGCAGTTACCAAACCGGAAAGTGCACCGGTATCATTGATTCTATTCAATATCTTTGAAGTTAATCTCCAATCATACCCGTCGGTTATGAATTCATCGACAAGCATCAATGGACAGTCATATTGGACGAACAATTCAATATCCTCATCCCAATCAACTTCTTTTGCAACTTCATAATTCGGATTCAAGTAATCCACATCGCTTTTACCAATAGTTGCAACAACTTTCATCTCACAACCTGCATCACATGCCAAATCATAAGCTTCAAGTAACCTGGAGTCATTGACGAGATTAATTGCCCTTACTCCCTTATCATAGGATTCAATGATGACATCAGCTATGTTTTGAGGATTATTGTACAAATCGTCCAAATAAAGCCTTGATCTATGACCGTAATAAAGTTCCGCCATAAACGGCCCATAACCCAATATGGTTTGTGGAATTTCCTTATCCTTATAACTTAAATCCTCAAAAAACATTTAATCTACTCCTTTTCAACTACAACCGCAGTTCCATAAACTAGAATTTCCTGCATTACATCAGAAATTTCATTTGAATCAAATCTGATTGCAATAATGCCGTTGGCACCCAGTTCCTTTGCGTGTTCAATTGCCCTTTGGAGAGCTTCATCTCTTGACTCTTCCATCATTGTAACATATTGCTTGATTTCACCGCCAAAAAGAGATTTGATTCCAGCACCTATTTGACCACCGGCACCCCTACTTCTAACGGTTAAACCATATATAAATCCTTTAGTTTCCACTACTTTAAATCCTGGAATATCATTTGCGGTTGAAATAGCAAATTCATTAACTGATACCATTTTTAATCACCGTTTAAATTTTTTTATTATAATACTATAAATTATTTCCCCTTTTAATAATTCTTCACAAAACATTGAAATTATCTGAAAATTATCATATTGATAATATCTTTTAAATATAATAAAAAACATATCTTTAACTAATATTTACGATTAAATATTTTAAAAAAATTATGGTGAAAATATGAAAGTACTTATTGCTGATGCTATTAACGAAAAAGGTATTGAAAATTTAAAGGAAGTAGCTGATGTTGTAGTTGATACTGAAATCACTCCTGAAGAATTAGCAAATACCATAAATGAATACAATGGAATCATTGTAAGAAGTCGGACAAAATTAACTGCGGACATTATTGAAAAAGCAGACAACTTGCAAATCATTGCAAGAGCAGGTGTTGGAGTGGACAACATTGACCTTGATGCCGCAACCGAAAAAGGTATCATGGTTGTAAACTCACCGGAATCAACCTCCGTTACCGTAGCGGAACACACCATGGGTTTAATCTTAAGCATGGCCCGTAAAATATCCATTGCAGACAAATCTGTTAAAGAAGGTAAATGGGAGAAAAAACAATTCATGGGAGTTGAACTTAGAAACAAAACTCTTGGTGTAATTGGTATGGGAAGAATCGGTTCTCAAGTAGTTAACAGATGCAAAGCATTTGGAATGGATGCCATGGCATACGATCCATACTTACCTGAAGAAGTTGCAAAACAAATGGGCGTAGAGTTAACAGATTTGGATACCGTACTCAAAAATGCAGATTTCATAACAATTCACGTACCTTTAACCCCTGAAACTGAACATTCAATTTCCACAGAACAGTTTGAAATTATGAAAGACGGCGCATACATCGTAAACTGTGCCCGTGGTGGAATCATTGATGAAAAAGCATTATATGACGCATTAGTAAACAATAAAATTGGTGGTGCAGCATTAGACGTATACGAAGAAGAACCACCTGCATCAGACTCAAAATTATTCGAGTTAGACAATATAGTATTAACTCCACACATTGCAGCTTCAACTAAAGAAGCACAAAGAGACGCTGCTATTATAGTTGCTGACGAAATTATTGAATTGACCAAAGGAAACAATCCTAAAAACGTTTTAAACATGCCACGTATCGATAATAACACTTACCAAGAGTTAGCTCCATACATGGAATTATGTGAAAAATTAGGTAGTTTCATCTCACAGGCTGTCAACGGTAAAATTAAAGAAATCGAAATCGTTTACAGCGGTGAATTAGCTGAAATTGACAATCTTGAAATTTTAACCAGAACTGTTATCCAAGGAGCAGTTAACCCATTCTTAAGTTCCCCTGTAAATGCAGTTAATGCATCCTTAGTTGCTAAAGAAAGAGGAATAAGCATTACTGAAGGCAGAAAAGATAACGCTAAAGGATACGAATCATTAATTAAAGTTATTGCAAAAAGTGACAGCGACGTATTCTCAGCTGAAGGTACCCATCTTCACGAAGCAAGAATCTTAAAAGTTAACGGTTACTGGGTTGATGTTATTCCTGAAGGACACATGTTCATTGCAAAATATGAAGATGTTCCTGGAAGCATTGGTAAAATTGGAACAAAATTAGGCGAACATGAAGTTAACATTGGAATTATGCAAGTTGGAAGAGATGAAAAAGGCGGAAGAGCCATCATGGTTCTAACTTTAGATAAAGAAATTCCAAAAAATGTTATCAAAGAAATCCAAGCTTTAGACAATGTTTATGAAGCTATTGGATTAGAATTATAAAAAACAATTTTTCACCATAATTGTTTTTTATTTTTTATTTTTACTTATTTTTTTAACACTGCCATCAGGATTTAACTCAATCCTAATCACATTATTTGTAGGCATTTGAGTATTGGAAATAATATTTACCTGATTTCGTTTTTCAAATTCTTCATAATGATCAACTCTTTCATCATCAAGAGTCTTGAAGAATTCATCATCTTCCTCATCGAAAAATCCCGGTTTGAACTCATCGCTGTCAGTTACAACATCATCCTCATCAAAAAAGTCATTCGGATTATTTTCATTTAAATATCCATACTCGCCAATTGTATAATCCAAATGATTTCCATATCTGTCATATGATTTGAATGTGGCTAAGGAATAAGGAAGACAGACTATCATGTGAAAATATCCATTTTTTGAAAATGTTTTCAAATCAGCGCCGGACGGACTCGCGCTAGGTCCCGGGTGTGAGTGTACAGAACCCATATATTTCGTATTCATGGGAATCAATTCCGTGTGTACCACCGCACCGGTTTCACAGGTTTCACCGGGAACAAATATCAAACCTGTAATATAGAGTACCTTATCTTTTATCTCCCCATCAAAGAATGCCAAAAATTCATTGGGATATGCTTTTTTTGAGTAATATATTACGGATTCAAGAACTTCTCGGTCAACCCTGACTTCTGTGAATTCCTCATCGTTATTTCCGAATAATTTTGAGATAAAGCTCATTCAATCACTCCAATGCTTTTAAGGAATTTTTCGCTAAATATTGGAAGTTCCCAATCCGTGTAAACATAGCTTCTGTAGGATATCTGATTTTTATTTTCTTTTTTATTGAAACCTTCAATTTTTTTATTTTTCCTATATATTCCTATCCCACGTTTTTTATAAGTTTCAACATTATTTAAGTTAATGTCATTTTGAAACAATAATTCATGTATTTCATTCAACTTCATGCCTTTTATTTTATCGTTTGCTTCATTATTAGAATACTTGTTTTTGAGGTATGCAATTCCATGAGAATTAACGCAATTGCTCCAAGATTCATCCTGCCTCCACTTGAAATATTTAAGAATATCCCCATCATTAATTGGAATAATTCTTGAATCAAAAGCAGGAGGCTTTTTAAAATCAACATTATAATTCATTACAAAAGAGGAAGAAGTAAAACTAGCAATTATTGAATCAAGCTTTTCAATTCTGCCATCAAAAGGAAGCTTATCAAAAATTAAGCTTATTTCATCTGAAAAAGTATAAGCGAATAACGGTGAGAACTCCTTAAACAAATCCTCACAAACTTTTGCCATAACCCTATAAAAATTCTCATCATAAGGTTTTATCAAGTTTAAATCATGAGATAACTTATGAAATGCTCTGCCATCTAACCTAACAATAACTTTAGAATTTTTTGGAACCTTTAGAGATGAATAAACTTCATAATCTTTCATTACATTCCCACGCTAATGGTTTCATTGAAACTTTTGAGCAATCTGATTGCTGAAAGTGCAGCCAACATGCTTGTTTTTGGATTGGCGGCACAAGGATAATTCATAGTTGTTGTTTTAAATTCACCAAAGTCACCTTTTGCGGTGATTTCATGAACATTTCTGTCAACTTTTGGATCAACAATGATTTTAACATCAATATCCTTTTGACATGCAATGCTGATTGTCGCAGCAACGTTGATGTTTAATGGGAATTCTTTTACCGCATCTGAAGCTTTTCCCTCAAACAATACCTCTTCAGCATCAATATCCTTTCCTAGTGATTTAGGTGATTTTCTTGTAACAAGACTTACTTCTTCAAGACCAAATTTTGCAACGGCCTTGATTCCATCCAAACCGACGATTGCACCTGAAGGCAAATGTATTTTAGCGTTGTTTTCTTTGGCTAGGGATTCCAATTCCTTATAAAATTTATTGTCCATTAACGCTCCAATACTCATCACAATCATATCTATTCCATGAGACAATACCTTTGGAGCATATTCTTTTACAGATACCGGTGCAGCACATTCTAAAATCAAATCAACATCATCTAACATGTCATCAAAGTCAAGCACTGCCACTCCACCGGCTAAACTTGCCAAATTTTCCGCTCTTTCAATGTCCTTATCAAAAAAGTATGCAATGTCAATACCGTTTTCTTCGGGAACTATGCTTGTTGTTATAATATTAGCAATAGCTCCACAGCCTATAATACCTACTTTCATAGTATCACGTTAAAAAAAGTTATAAAAAAAGAATTAAGAAAGATTGATTATAATCTTTCAGTTTCAAATTGGCTTTGAGTTTCGCCTTGTGGTTGAGGTGTTTCTGGTTTAGGAACAGTTGCTTCAGGGATTTGTGGTTCAGGAGTTACTTTTTTAATATCCCGTGGATTGATTAACATAATATCCCCAATAGCTTGAACTTTATCAAAATCAACTGTCAATACATCATTTTGGAAAGACCTCATATTATTGTCTTCAGGCACTTCTCCACGAATACTTCCTAAAAATGAATTAACAAATCCTGCAGGTTTTGGTTGTTGTTCAATAGCTCTAACTTGTAATTTTGAAATAGTTCCTAATCTAATATTTAAAATAACATCTTCTACACGACCAACATAATGTCCTGTGTTGGTATAAATATCTAAACTGCGTAATTTTGAAACTTCTACCATGTTTACACCCAAGTAATATATTAATAATTAAATAAATATGTATTATTTTATTTAATTGTTAATATAAATACTTTATGTTTTTTAAGGTTAAAAAATGCCTTTTTTACAAAAAATTTATAAAATTATAAAATAAAAATATAATTTAGACATTAAAGAGGGCTTTAAATGTGGGATACAACAAAAGATTATAGAATTTTAGTAGCAAGCAAAGCAAGAGAAAATTATATGAATCTTATTCCAACAGCTTCTTTTAGAGGAAGTTGGAATAAAAAACAGGCAATTGATATGGGAAAACAGATGAATAGTGATTTCCAATCATTGACTTACTCTTACCTTGAAGGAGATGAATTGGTAAATTCTCCAGATGTTGCAGCACTTATCGAAAAGGCAGAAAAAATCATTGAATATTTAGGCGGTCCTGACTGGAACAAAAAGTTCTTAAGCAACGCCCCAAAAGAGGATAAGGAAAAGACCCAGGAAAACATTGCAAAGGTCAGATTTTTCCTCGATACAATTATTGGACTAAAAGACAGGTTAGCCCTAGGGCCAATTAATGATCCAATCATAGGAGTGGACATTAGAGTTGGAGAAGTGATGAGCGTTACACAACATCCTAAAAACGATAAGTTAATGCTTTGTAATGTAAACCTAGGTAAGCGTGCCATAACTGTCGTTACAAATGACATGAACGTTAAAGATGAAAATAAAGTAGGAGTATCCCTCTTGCCTCCACAGGCATTCAGCGACATTGTCAGTGAAGGAATGTTTCTAGGAATGGATGGAAATATCCTAAAAGATGTTGACGGCGAACTTGGTCAAATGCCTAAAGGAATACCTATGGAATCCCTTAATGAAACACGTAACCTTGTTGAAAATTATTTAAAATAGCTAAATTATAGCTATTTTATCTTAAATTCAAACCTATTAATTTTGTTTTGGTCATTTCACCAACAGCATATTTTATTCCTTCTTTTCCAACACCACTATTTTTAAATCCGCCAAATGGCATGTTGTCGGTTCTGAATGTTGATTGCTTGTTGATGAAAACTGTTCCCGCTTCAATTTCGCGGGCACATCTCATTGCTGAAGAATAGCTTTCTGTAAATACTCCTGCCTGGAGACCATATTCAGTATCGTTTGCCACTTTGATTGCTTCATCAAGTGAGTTTATACGAATTATTGGTGCAACCGGTCCAAATGTTTCATGCACCACCAAATCCATATCAGGAGTCACATTATCGATCACTGTTGCAGCATAAAATGCACCTTCACGTACACCACCGGTCAATATTTTTGCACCATCACTTACTGCATTGTTTACTGTCTCTTCAACTTGTCTTGCAGCATTCTCGGATATTAAAGTTCCCAAAGTGGTTGTTTTATCCATTGGATTTCCCATTTGAAGTTTTTCAGTTTCTATGACTAGCTTTTCTGCAAACTCATCTGCAATTTCATCTTCAATGATTATTCTTTTAACACCCATGCAGACTTGTCCTGCATTTAAAAACGCTCCGTTGATAACTCCTTTAACTGCTTTATCAATATCAGCATCCTTCAAGACAATCATTGGGTCATTACCGCCAAGTTCAAGGGTTACCTTCTTCATTCCAGCCTTCTGAGATATCATCATTCCAGTTGTTACACTGCCTGTGAATGAAATCTTGTTAACCTCAGCAGAACACACCAGGTAATCACCTATTTCAGAGCCGTATCCTGTCACTACATTAACCACACCATCCGGAAACTCCTCATTTAATAATTCACAGAATTTCATTACAGTCAATGGCGCTTCTGTTGGTGGCTTTACAATTACAGTGTTTTTGCATGCGATTGCCGGTGCAATCTTATGGATGGTCAGGTTCAATGGATAGTTAAATGGAGTGATTGCAGCCACCACACCCAACGGCAACTTTTGAGTGAATGCGAAAAATCCTTTTCCGTTTAAACCCGCATCCAGAGGAACGCTTTCACCATAGATTCTTTTTGCCTCTTCTGCAGACAATCTTAATGTTTCAATTGACCTGTCAATTTCCACCAATGATTCATTTATTGGCTTTCCAACTTCCAATGTCAACAATTCAGCAAATTCCTCACGCTTTTGCTCAAGTTTGCGAACTACATTAAACAGTTTATTTGAAACCTTGAAAGCTGACATTTCAACCAAACTATCTTTTGCATTGTTTGCAGCATCTATTGCAAGCTGTGCAACTTGTCTGTGAGCAATGGGAACTGTATCGATGACATCCCCATTGTATGGATTTTTAACTTCTATCAAATCGTCACTTGAAATGTGTTTTCCGCCAATTAACATGTCCATTTTATCACCACTTAATTAATATTTATATTAAAAATTATAAATATTCACTTATGGAAACGAATAGATTTGAAACTTTCATCGATGCAATCATTGCTATCATAATCACTGTTTTGGTTTTAAAAATTCCACAACCAGCAACCCCGACATTAGCCGGAGTTTTAGAACTTCAAAACATTTATATTGCTTATTTAATTAGTTTTCTGATTTTGTATAATATATGGTATGCTAACCACAACTTATTTCAGGCCGTAGACACAATCGACAACAGAGCCGTTTGGATTTATGGAGTAATGACTTTTGTAATATCACTGCTTCCTTATTTTACAATTTGGTTAGCAAACAACATGTATTCAATTCCCTCCGAGACAATGTTCGGAGTGATATTCATAGTAACCCATATATTAAATACATTGGCAAATAGGGCAATTTATGACAGTAACCCCTATAATCAAAAATTGCGTGACATGAATCAGGACTCCTATCTATTAAATATTCCAACAATCGTTTTGATAATTGGATTTATCCTAACATATACAATATACATTCCGGGAATTTATGTGTGTTGCATGATTTCAATAATATTGTGGATTGTTATTGGTAGAATATTAAGGGAGGGAAAAAATGGAAACTGAAAGATTTGAAGCATTAATTGATGCAATTCTTGCAATCATAATTACCATTATTGTTTTGGAAATACCTCTTGCATCTGCCGGAACTTGGGAGTCACTGTTTGAATTGAAATATGAGTTTATGATTTATGCAATAAGTTTTATTGTCTGCTTTAATTTCTGGAATTTCAACAATAACCTATTCAGCATTGTGAATAAAATCAATCCTAAAGTCATTTGGACAATGGGACTTACATTATTCGTATTTTCACTGCTTCCTTACTTAACAACATTTGTTGCGGAGAATTTCTATGTATTCTTCCCACAATTCATGTATGGATTAAGCTATATAGTTACTGCAATCTTATCAAAATTCATTTCAAAATTCCTAAAAGAAGCGGACCCTGGAAACATTGCACTGCAGCTAGCCCTAGAAAAGGACTACATTTTTGCAATGACAATTGTTTTGGTAGTCATTGGAATGATTATTGGATATTTGGCTTATCCTCCGGCAATCATCATTTGCTGTTTATTGTCAATTGTTGCAATGTGGATTATCCCCCACATTAAAAATAAGTGATTAAATTAGATATTAATTCTAATTTAATCTATTTAAAATATCTTTTAAGGCTAGATAACTCACTGTTAAATTCATTTACTTCTTTTGATGAAATTTCGCCGCTTAAATCACTAATATAATTTTTATACATATGAATCAAAAGCAAAACTACAACAAATATGCCTCCAAAAAGCAAAATCAATTCTGCAGAGGCCTGTCCCTTATTATCCATCATCATAATCCTCCCATAAGTAAACTTCCGCCAAATGTTGAGATGAAATAAAATATGCCAAATGCCGAAACAGCCAAAGGCAGGGAAAACTTGATTCCCTTTTTAACGTCACCATACATGATTATGCTAATGATGAATGCAACCAATATCGAATGTATCACCAGATAGAGTTCTCCTGCAATTGGTGCCGTCAGGATAATATCTGAGTCCATTCCATATCTCTGCATAAAACCAGAATAGACGCTCACCATCCCAATTGAAAAGGGGGTTGCAATAACCGCTGATATTAAAAGAAACATGACCGACATCATAACCGATGATTTTCTCTCACGTTTCAGCGCCATAAGTTCTCTTAAATCATCTGAAACATCAGACAATACCTTTGAAATGCTTGATCCGGATTTTCTTCCATCAAGAATTATTCCAAAAACTCTCTCCAATTCCTTTGATTTCAATCGTTTGGACATTGCTCTCCAAGCATCATCGAAATTGCGACCCATCCGTATTTCAACGATTGTGCGTCTCATTTCGTCGTAAAGAGGCCCTTCACCATACTGGGACATGTCCTCCATTGCATTTTCAAAGCTGAGTCCAACCTGCAACATGCTTGAAAGCTGTCTTAAGAAGTCAGGTGCAGTCCGTTCTATTTCCTGGGCCCGTCTTTCCTGTTGGACGACGACATATGTGAAAAGTCCCGGAAGGATAAAAAGCGGCAATATCATCACAGATACCGGAAGGTTCAGATACATCAACGCTATAACAAATGCACTTTCCGACAGAAATAAAAAAATTATGATAATGGCTAAAACTTTACTTGCATCTGTAAAAATTGCTCCACTCAACAAAAATTCCTGAAACTTAGATAAATACATTTCAGGAACAATATTGTCAATAAAAACTACTAAATTTTTAATTATTTTTAAATTCATAAAATAATATTAGTTTTTAGTAAATATAAAGAATTGGTTATCCTTTAAATCAATTTTATAATATGAAAACAATATTATTTAAACATGATAAGCTAGGAATTTAATTAATTTAAATTTAAAAAAAAAAGAATTGGGATAATGCATTAACATTATCCTTCAACGGCACTTAATTTTTGATGGTGATAACTGTACTGTTCAATCCCAAGACACGAGAATAATCTATTTTATCAGCTATCTTGTTAAGGACATGTATGTTGTCAAATTCCAAATTATCATTTTCAACAACCGGATTGAAATCAATTCCGGTATCCTTGATTGAAATCAGAATATTATCATCATTATTTCTGACAATCACATCAATTGTGTCAACCTCATCATTGATGTTGATGATATTCACAAGCATTTCCTCAATGGCCATGCTGACCAAAGTCGCTGACTTGCTGTCCCCCATGTAATTTTGAACATCCCTAGATAAGCTTACCGCTTCCTTCACATCACCTGCAATGGTATGTTCAAACACATTGTCATCATTATGCTTGTTGATAAAGAATCCTGAGAACTCCCCATCGGTTTTCCTGTTGATGTGCCTTGAATATGCAAAGAGGAATAATATGGTAAACAGTTCAGCCAATGCGAATGAAATCCAAATTCCGTTTCCTCCAATTCCAAAAGATAATAATGTTGCAAATCCAATAGGCAATACTAATCCTTCAAGCAATGAAATGATTGTTGACAATTGATTTTTCTGTATCGCTTGAGAATAGAAAGTGTATAAGAATGTTATTGCAGTTCCCACATAGCTTATTGCAAATATCCTTACTGCATTTAAGACAACCGGAACATAAGCCGGATCATTAACGCTGTACAACATCAACAAGGATTGAGGATAAATGATGAATAAAACCGCCAATGCAAGACTTGAAACAAGCACGATTTTCAATGATCTGCGAATAATGTAATTCACTCCGGAATAATCCTCCTCCTTATAATAAACTGACACGATTGGAGACATTGTCTGAGCGGTCCCGATTAAAAAGATGTACAAAATGAACAGACTGTTATAGCAAATACCAAATGCTACAAGACCTGCGTTTCCAACATATATTCCAATCAAAGAGTTTATAATCAATAGCTTTAATGTCAAGTACAATTGGGTCGATGCAGATGAGAATCCGGAAGTGACAATCCGCTTAAGGAAAGATGAAAACGAACTTAATTTCAATTTTATGAATTGCAATGTACGTTCTGACTTGAAGAAGTAATATGAAATGAATATTGAACCTATCAAGTACCCAGTTGAAGTAGCCAATGCGGCTCCCCCTATTCCCAAATTAAAGAATTGGATATAAATGAAATCAAAGCAGATGTTAATAATATTAGCCAACAATATTGCTCTGAAAGGCAAGGTAGGAATTCCATCTGCCCTTATAAAGTATGATAAGCTCATCATATAACATAAAAACGGCATTCCAATAACCAATGAACGGAAATAGGCAGTGACATCCGGAATCAAATCCGGCTGTGAAGCACATAAAAAATGGGCGATTGAGCCTGAAAATATAATACCCACAATTGCTATCACTACCCCTATTGTTAAAAGAGAGATGATTGCCACCGAAAAGTAGCTATTGCTCTTTTCATCATCGAATTCCGCCTTTGCAACAGAGCAGAGAACACTGCCTCCCAATCCAATCATCCAATAAATGAGATTGACAAAAGTGATTATAGGAGCAACAACCTGAATGGCTGAAAGGTTTGCTGCACCGAGCAAAAAACTCACAATCAAACCATCTACAAAAAGACAGATGTTTCCTGCCATGGAAGTGAATAATGTAGGCAGGAAAAACTCTGTAAACTTACTTCTTAATAACTCATAATTACGTTCATACATTGTTTTACCCCTTAAACACTAAAGAAATCAAGTTCATCCAAGTATTTTACAAAATTATAAACATATTCCTCTGAAAGGAATGGCCATGTAATTCCTAAACGATATAATGCCTGGACTGTGTATGAATTGTCTACAGGAAGCCATATCTTTTTAACCTTACCTGAACCAATAGATGTGATTAAGCCGGAAACTCCCTCTTGTTTTGTTTTGTCTGCAAGAGCTTCATCCAATGCTTTTTGATAATCCTCCTCTTCAGCAGGATTAATTGTCAATCCTAACGGCTTAATTATATCAATTATATCTCCGAAACTGATATTATGATAATCATATGGATGGAAAACAGTGCATTCCTTAGGAGTTTTAGACAACCCCACAATAGCTTTGGCGGTAATGTCAATCGGTGAAAATTCAACAGGGTTCATAAGCATGGAATATGGCATTTTACCTATTGTCACGAACGCCTTAAGACGGTTGATGAAACCGTTTGATACGAAGTTGATTTGGAATTCACTGTCTGAACTTCTGGCCATCAGGTTACCTACACGCATAATCTTGACATCCAAATCATCATTAACCGCAGCTTCCAATACAGCACGTTCCGCAAGGAATTTACTGTTTAAATATTGGTTATCCACTGCTTGACCGATGAAAAGATCATTTTCTGTGAATTTAACGTCAACTGGAGGATAGTTGTCAATACTTTCGCCCGCAATACTGTAAGTTGAAATCTGAACATATTTCGCATTCTTCATTTTAGCAAACTTGAGTCCATTGACTACACCGCCAAGGTTGATATCTTCAATGTCTGTTCCTGAAGAGAAGTGTTTTACGTTAGCAGCACAGTTGAATACCGTATCTATTTTCTCATGCACAAGCTTTTCAAAGTCCTCAAAGTTTGTGATGTCCCCTTCGATAATGTGCAGCCTTTCATCAAATGCCTCATTGTACTCATCTGAGAAATAATAGAATAGAAGTGATTTCAATCTTTCAGCGCCGCTTAGAACCTTATTGGATCTTATGAAACAGTAAATTTCACCATCTTCATTTTCAAGTAATTCTCGCAATACATGTATTCCTAAAAATCCTGTGGCTCCAGTCAATAGCACATTACCTACGCTGTCTTGGATTTCACCATTAATGATTGTTTCAAGATTGTTTTTCTCAAGCAGCTTGTTGATTTCAGAATAGTCATATGCCAATTCTGATTTCTTCTCTAATGACTCATCTGATAAGATAAAGTCTGACAATGCCCTTGGAGTTGGATTTGAGAATACATCCCCATAATTCAGGTTATAATTTCTGTTTATAGCCTCCATGGTAATTTTAGTAACTAGAAGTGAAGTTCCACCAATTTCAAAGAAATTATCCGTAGCGCTTACCTCATCAAGCCCTAAAATTTCTGCAAACAGGTTTGCAAAGAATGCTTCAATGTCATTTTCAGGAGCAACATATTCAGTGATTAGAACTGGTTCCGGCAAGTTCCTCAAGTCGGTTTTACCATTTGCAGTTTGAGGCATTTCATCAAGTTCCATGTAGACTGTCGGAACCATGTAATATACCAATTTTTCAGCAAGTGAAGCCTTTAACTCATCAATATCAATTGAATATCCGTTCTCCTCACGGTCTTCATCCTTGTAATCATCATGAACAGTGAAATATGCACATAAGTGATCATTGCCCTTAATCTTTTTAACGACAACAGCAACGGATTTGATTCCAGGGAAATTGGAAAGACCAACTTCAATCTCTCCTATTTCAATCCTTAATCCTCTGAGCTTGATTTGGTTATCCATTCTTCCGAAGACATAATAATCCCCATCTTCAGTGACTTTGACAAAGTCCCCTGAGCAGTAGAACCGGATTCCATTAATTATTTCATATGCCTCTTCATTTTTCTCAGGACGGTTCAGGTATTCTCTTGAAACACCCTTTCCCGCAATGTACAGTTCCCCAATGACATTTGGAGGCAATGGGTTTGAATCGAAATCCATAACCATTTCATGTACGTTGAAAAGCTCTTTTCCAATGTGAATGTCTGAACTTTCAAGCAGTTGACCGTTACAGTAGACTGTTGTCTCTGTTGGTCCGTACATGTTGAATAATTTTCCATTGGAGTTTTGTGAAAGCAGTTCATATAATCTGGCTGAAAATGGTTCTCCAGCATGAATATATACCTTGAATCCATACATTGTCTCCTGCATCGCTTCGATTTCTAGGTATTGCAGCAAACGTGATGGAGTTGCAATGTAGACATTAGCACCTGTCCTGTGAATCAGACTCATCATTTCAATCGGGTCTTTGTATTCGACATCATTAGCAAATACCATCGGCACCCCGTTCAATAGAGATCCCATAATCTCTTGCTGGAACACATCGAAAGCAACTGTTGTAGTGGACAATACCTTATAGTTCTCTTTTTCAAGATTGTGGACCAGTTCATAGGTACATACATTTCTAGGATCAGGATAAACGAAGTTTGCAATGTTTCCATGTTCAAGAATTACTCCTTTTGGAAGTCCTGTGGAACCTGAAGTATAGATGAGATAAGCCATGTTATTCGCATGAACGTCAGGGTCAGGGTTTGAGGTGTCCTCCTCTTTTAGAAGTTCATGGACATCCAATAAGTTATCCTCATATTGGGACAGGTCTATAGATTTTTTCTCAATTACATCATCCACAATGATATATTTTGACTCACTGTCTGTCAATACATGCTCAATTCTTTCAGAAGGATATTCTGAGTCCACTGGAATAAATGCAGCACCTGATTTCAAGATACCAAAAATTGATGCGATTGTGTTACTGTCCCTATTCAGAATGAACATTATCCTGTCTTCAGGTCCTACGCCCTTTTTGATAAGACTATGTGCAATCCTATTGGCCTTTTCATTCAATTGTTCATATGTGAATTCCCCATCGGTGGCATATAAAACAACCCTGTCGGGATGCATTTCCACCTGATTTTCAAATATCTTGTTTAGTCTTTCTTCTGGAATTTCATCATATTCTAAATCCTCAACTCCCCAATCATCATTTTCGATTATTGAAATATCCTTCATCAAGGTTTTTTCATCGAATTTTTGGAATTTATTCAGAACAATTCCAATACAGTCAAGGAATGTGTCAATTAAAGTTTTAGAGTATAATTGATCGTTGTATTCACAGAAAATCCTATATTGGTCCCCAACATCAACAACATTAATGTTTATCTTGAATTTCAATCCTTCATAATCGATTGATTGCCTTTCGACATTCATTCCTCCGATTTCAATGTCCTCAATGATTTTGCCATGGTATGCATACAATATTTCAGGAGTTATGTCAAACTCGTTTGAAATTTCTGTTAGAGGATATGATGAGTAGCCCAATACGCTTAACCATTCACCATTAATGTAGTCAAAGTATTCCTTAATGCTTGAATCTGAATTCAATTTCAATGCCAAAGGCAATGTCTTAACCATCATTGCCAATGTCTTTTGCTGGTTTGGATTGAATCTGCCGTTAGTGATTGTTGCAATCAATATTTCACGATTATAAACAAATTTGTTTATGACAAATGAAGTCGCAGCCAGGAATAAGTTATTTTGAGATATTCCTGATTTAACACAGAACTCATCAATGGATTCCTTATCCAAGAAGATATCATCCATTGCGGCACTGCCTTCTGACTCATCACCATTGATGTCCTGCGGAATCAATGTAGCATCATCAAATTCCTTAATTTTATTGGAGAAAAATAGTTTAGCCTCTTCATATAAGCTGGATTGCTCTGTTTTCTTTTCATTCAATGAATATTCAAATCCGTCAAGCTCTTCAAGATCATAATCTTTTTCATCATAGATTTTAGCTATTTCATCAAATAGAATGTTCAATGAAGTTCCATCAACGATAATGTGGTGGAAATCAGCAAGCAGCATTGAATTTCCAACTATCTTGAAGCGGAACAATGGACCTTCATCTAGCTTGAACGGTTTTACAAACTCATCCACATTAGCATCATCAACCATTTCTATTAAATCATCCACTTTTAGATTATCCCTTCTTTGTTGGTAAACTTCACCGTTTTCCATTACAATTCTTGTTTTTAAATATGGATGATTTTCAATGGCTTTAATAATTGATAATTTAAGTTTATCTGCATCAATGCCCTCACTAAATTCCATTTTCTTTGGAAGATTATATGCAGTGTTTTCAGGATCCTTAATGCAGTCAAAGTAAACTCCAAGTTGATTTGATGTTAAAGGATATAATTCCTGCACATCGCCTGATGATGCATCTTCTATCTTAATTTCTGAAGCGATTCTTTCAATTGTCTTATAATTAAGTATTTCAGTAACGTTTAACTGTGCATTCAAGTTATTGTAAATTGCAGATGTTAATTTGATTACAGACAATGAAGTCAATCCTATGCTGAATAAATCAGTGTTTACACCAAATTCCTCAATGTTCAAGAGTTCAGATACAATATTGAATAAATCCTGTTCGATTTCAGTTCTTGGTTTTATAAAATCATCAGCATCAATTTCCGGATCAGGCAAGTTTTTAAAGTCTGTCTTTCCATTTGGAGTTTTAGGAAACTCGTCAAGTTGTGTGAAATAAGATGGAACCATATACTCAGGAATTGAATCTATTAAATGTTGCCTTAAATCATCAATATCAATATCGGTCATGGCTGTAAAGTAAGCGCATAAATGCTCAACTGAATTGAGTTTTTTGACAACAACCTTTGAAAGGGAAATATTTTCATAATTGGCAATTGCACCCTCAATTTCAGACAATTCGATTCTTAAACCTCTAAGTTTGATTTGAGTATCATTTCTTCCATGAACATATAGCTCTCCGTTAGCATCTTTTTTACCCAAATCTCCTGTATTGTAATATGGAATGTCATTAAGTGTTAAAAATACTTTTTGGGTTTGTTCATCATTATTCAGATATCCTCTTGCAATTCCTGCACCACCAACATAGATTTCTCCCATAACATATGGGGGCAGTTGATTTCCATCGATATCCATTATCTTATCAACCACATTGAGCATCTTCCATCCTGCGGTGACTTGAGGTGAGTCAATCAGCTTGTAGTGTGATGCAATGGTGACTTCTGTCGGACCATAAGAATTGTAGATGTCTGCATCAGTGTATTTTGACAGTCTTTCATATAATATAGGAGGGAATCCTTCCCCGCCCACAATTATCACATTACACTCCTTAACAACATCCTGAATCTCTTCAAGCTGCAGATATTCGAGCAGTCTTGTTGGTGTGGAACCAAATCCTTGAGCCCCTGTTTTTTTGAACAATTCAACCAATTTCAATGGGTCTATTGATTCTTCATCGTTTGCAAACACCACTGGCAATCCATTGAGTATTGTACCAAACACTTCTCTAAGGAATACAATGAAAGAAACTGTTGAAATTGAAATGAACTTGTTACACTTATGATTCAACTCATAAATCGGAACATTCTCCTCAACATTTGCAACATAATTTGTTATTCCCCTATGAGTAATCATTACGCCCTTAGGTTTTCCGGTTGAACCTGAAGTATAAATCATGAAACACAAGTTATCCGGAGTTAACTCAATTTCAGGATTGGACTCATCACTTTCATCGAGCAAATCATCCACATCTATTCTGTTTTCTCCATCATACTCTATTTCTGAACTTGTTATGACGAATTTGGAATCACTGTCCTCTAGGATTTGATTGATTCTGTTTATAGGATACTTCGGATCGATTGGAATGAACGCAGCCCCTGCCTTGACAATACCTAAAACTGCAGCTATCAAGTCACTGTTTCTTCTCATCATGAACATTACCTTATCTTCAATGTTCACTCCTCTTTTGATTAATGCATTAGCTATCCTATTGGCTTTTTTGTTCAACTCATCATATGTTAATTCCCCATCTTCTGCAATGAGAATTGTTTTTTGAGGGTTTTGAGCTACAGCCCTGTCAAAGACCTTGTTGACAACTCCTTCATTTGCAAGTTCAATCTTGAAGTCCTCATCATATTCAAGTTCTCTTCTTATGGAAATGTCTTTCAATAAACTACCGCTTGATTCAAATCTATCCAATAAAACTTCAATTGATTCCAGAAATGTTTCAATTAGTGCTTTTGAGTAGAATGACTCATCATAGCTGATGTTGATTTTTCCACTTTCATAATTAAATACGAATTTATAGTCTTTAGCATCGTATTCATCAGTGAAAAACAATATTTCGTTTTTAAAATTGAGCTTTTTATTGTTTAACAACGGATAATTTGAATAATGCTTGAAATACTTTTTAAAGTCATTCAAGTATTCCATAACAGATAAATCTGTGTTGAAATGATATCCGCAAGCCTGCTTATTGTAGGCAACAAGAATATCTTTTGAAAATGAGAATTTTGTCAAGTTAAACATGAATACGGCCAACAGCATTCTTTCCTTAGACAGATTATATTGTTTTGACAAGTTCTTTAATTTATCATCATCTATATGTTTGGAAAGTTCAGAGAACACTACATTGTCCCCACTCATATCTGGAGAGATTGCTGTCGGATTGTCAAATGAATTTATCATGTTATTGTAGTAGTTTTCGGCCTTGAAGAAATCAACCACATCAACAACATAATCCTTGCATTTTTTGGATGAATCCTCCATTATCTGCCTTAGCAAATCCCTTAAACCATTTGCAATTGATTCAATTTCATGATGGCTGAAACAGGATTTGTCATATTCCACAAATATGGATTGAAGACCATTTTTATCGGAATAGTTCTTATTTATCCTGAAGTGCAATGGGAACTTGATATCCTTTTGCAAAGTCAGGAATTTTGAATCATAGTCTGTGGAATTGGACACAATGGAAAACATTGAAATGCAGTCCGGGTCAATGTTTACGTTTCTCAAATCAGTAGTGTATTCACTGAACTGCAATTTAGCATGTGCCAATCCATCTTTAAGAACTGATTTGGAGTAATCCAACAATTCATCGAAAGTAGAATCTTCATCATATACAAGTCTCAACGGAATTGTATTTACAAACATTCCAAGAGCATCACCCTGTCCGAAGTATCTTCCATGAACGGAAGTGTTCATCACAATGTCCTTAAACAATTTGTTGTTCCTTTTGGATTTTGCAAAGTATAAAAACTCAAGTGCAAGTGCAGTGACGAATGGAGAATACTCAAAGTTAGGGATTTGATCCAAAAATACTTCATAATGACCAAGTTCAGACTTTTCGAATGAATACCAATCCTGAGAATAATCTTTTAAAACGTTTAACCAATATTTTTTATCTTCACTGGCTTCAGGTGACTGTAAATACTCCAATTCATCATTAACATAAGTTTCATAAGAATAATCTTTTGGAACATATTCCTCATCACTTAAGTATTTTTCAATTTCCTGAGGAATCAATGAAAATAAAGAAGTACCATCCAATAGGATATGCTGTACAACACCGATAAGGATAGTTGATGATTCTGTTTTCAATACTGCCCATTTGTATAATGGAGAATCAAAAACATCCTCAAAAGGTTCATCCAAGTAATCGGCAATGAATTTATTCAAATTTTCATCAGCAACTTCAAATGATTCTACATTTACATCAAAATCATCGTAATATTGCTTGAAATCACCATTTTCATCATATTTAATTTTTAAGTTTAAATGAGTTCTAGAAATACGTTCAATAGATTGTTTTACATCATCAAAATCCTTTAAATCATAATCCTTTCTAAATTTGAGATAAAACGAGTCATTGTTCGGACTGTTTACCTCAGAAAACAACAGCATCTTCTGAGATGAAGATAAATTAAACTTGTGCATAAATTCCCACCTAAAATACTATAAATTATTATAATGTTTATTATTAGAATTAAATATATTTTATTGAAATATAGGCAATTTTTAACGAATTAACCACACAATATGTAAAAATTAATGAATTTTCACTTTATTGTCCTTTGTAAAAATTTAGGCACCTCTATGGTTAACAGATTTATCTCTTTTTCACTCCACTTATAATCCCCAATCATATGAAATATTTTACAAAAGAATTGAATTAAATTGCCAAAATTCTTAAATAGTTGGTTTTTTTCGCCTCACCCAATGGAAATCCCCCGGTAATCACTATCAAATCTCCCACATTTAGATTAAATTCTTTTTGAGCAATTTTTCTTGCGTTTTCAATCACTTTCTCAGTGCTTTCATATACGTCAGTCAAAACCGGTTTGACCCCGAAGTTTAAGGCGACCTTCTCTGCAATGTGATTTGATGGACAACAGGCCAATATTATGGAGTTTGGCCTTAAATTACTTATCTTACGGGCGGTGAACCCTGTCATGGTAGGAGTGACTATCAACTTAATGTCTGAGTATTCAACGGCATCAACAACCAGTTTGGCGATGGTGTCGCTGATTCCAATTGATCCCTTGTAAACGGGATGTTTTGTATAGTCAATTGTTGATTCAACATATTTGCATATTCTGCTCATTATTTCAACTGACTGTACTGGATATTTTCCGATTGTGGTTTCACCTGAAAGCATCACGCAATCGGTTCCGTCCAACACCGCATTGGCCACATCTGAAACCTCCGCTCTTGAAGGCCTTGGATTTTCATACATTGACGCAAGCATCTCTGTAGCGACAATGGCGAACTTTCCCTTTTCCCGGCACTTTTTGATAATGTCCTTTTGAAGCATTGGCAGCTCCTCCATCGGAACCTCCACCCCAAGGTCTCCTCGAGCCACCATGATTCCATCGGATTCATCAATTATCTCATCAAGGTTTTCTATTCCCATTCTGCTTTCAATTTTTGAAATGATAAGAGCGTCCCCTCCGGCTTGCTCGATTATTTCACGGGCGGCAATCACATCCTCCCTTGTATTGACAAACGACAATGCCAGGTAATCGCATGAGTGTTTTGCGGCAAAGGCAATGTCTTTTTTATCGATTTCACTTATGAAGTCCAGTTTCAAATCGACACCAGGAACATTGATTGTTTTGTGGTTTTGTATCTTGCCGTTGCCTAATGCTTTCAATACCACATAATCGCTTTTCTTGTCTATGACTTCCAGTTCAAGAAGGGCATTGTCAACAAGAACCTTATCCCCCACTTCGATAAAGTCAATGGCTTCACTGTGATTGACTCCGAATTCATTTTCGTTACCCTGGATGCAGTCCTTGCTCATTCGTATGGTGTCTCCCTCATTAAGGCTTACCCCTCCATCATCAAATTCCAATGTTCTGAATTCCGGTCCCTTGGTATCATACATTATGGCCACCGGCACATTGCATTTCCTGCGCACCTTCCTAACAACATCTATTGTTTTCAGTATGTCCTCCTGTGTGGCATGACTAAGATTGATTCGTGCACAATCCATGCCGTTATTTACCATTTCACCCATTACCTCGACAGAATTGCTTGCCGGACCCACACTACATATTACTTTTGTCTTTTTCACACAATACGCCCCTAAAAAAATCATTTATGAAAAATATTACAGTTCAACTAGTTAATAGTTTAAAAATGGGAAGTTATATAATTTGTTAAAATTAATCTTAATTATCTTTTAAAGAATTCAAAAAATGCCCTCAATGTGAGAATTACAGGATATATTTCCAGCCTTCCGGCCCACATATTGAATATTCCCACAATCTTTAAAGGCCACTCCAATGCTTGTGACATTTGTCCAATTTCCAAGCCCACGTTTCCCTGCATGGACATGGAGAAGAATAATGAATCAATAGGATTATGACCATATAAACACAATAAGGACCATGTGAAGACAATGAACATTAAATAAAGGGCAATGTAGTTTCCACTTTGCGTTGCAACACTTTCCTTAAGCTCTTTACCATCCATTTTCATCTTTAAAACGCTGCCTTGAGGAGCCAGGATTTCACGGGTGTTCTTATATATCCCCTTTGCAAATGAAATGATTCTCATCAGTTTTATGGCTCCCACTGTTGAACCGTTGGATCCTCCGATGAGCATCAATACCATAATTATGAACAATGTAAAAGGTGGCCATCCTCCCATTACCGTTGAACTTTCAATACTTGCTCCAGTTGTTGTAATGGCTGAAACCACAACAAATAGGGCATCCATGGAAACGATGTTTGATGTGAAATATATTAATAGTGTGGCAATGGCTATTAAAGAAATCAATACTTTGAACTGTAAATCCTGAATCAATGATTTACCGCGTGTTTTAATAATTTTATAATGAACTAAAAAGCTGGTTGCTCCAAGTATCATCAGAAATATTGTGATGAAATAAATCAAATCACTTTCATAAAAGCCAATATTGGCATTTTTTATGCTCATCCCTCCGGTTGAAATTGTGGTAAATGTATTGCACACGGAATCAAAAAGAGGCATTCCAGCAAGCAGGTACAATGTAATCCCAAGGAAAGTGTAAATTAAATAAATTAAGATGGTTTGCTTGATTGTTGCCTTGATGGATGGTTTGAGACGGTCTTCACGGGCCTCAGAACGATATAATTTAGATGATGTGCCTCCAGGTTTTGTTAAAATAAATATTATGAAAAAAACAATACCTAATCCACCAATCCATTGTTGAAATGCCCTGAAAAATAATATACTGAAAGGAAGAATTTCAACATCAGGATATATTGTTATTCCACTTCCTGTTAAAGCCGATATGCTTTCAAAAATGGCGTCCACAATCCCAATACCTGTTACAGAATAAAGAACCAAACCGCATATTAAACCTGCCCATAGCCATGACAGTGCAGATATGAGCATGGCATGCCTGAATCTGATTTTATCAGAGGAATATTGATTTAATGCTCTTGAAAGAATTAAACCAATGAGAATAGATAAAAATGAAGGCACCAAATAATATATTGCATTATACTCAAGATACAAAAAATCAACAATAACCGGAACAAGACACATTCCACCGATTCCAATCATCAAAATGCCCATGTTCCTAACAACGATTAACAAATCGTTTTTATTAATGTATCTCATATTAATCGCCTTCCACAATCAATAGAATATTGAACAAATAAGCATATAAATATTATAGGAAAAAATATTTTACATTATCTAATAAAGGAATGCAAAAACAATACAATGAAAAAAGAAAAAAAAGAAGGTTTATTTATACGTTAGAGTATAATAAACCAGTTGCCCTACCAGTGAAGAAAACAAGGTATACTCCTAAAATACCAAATAATATTCCACCAATGGTAGAATTCCATCTAGCAATAAAACCGATAATGACTGTTAAAACCACTGCAATAATTACAATAATAATAATGAATGCAATAAGTTTTACAATTCCTACTCTTGAGATATCCCCAATTGCATCACCAATAGCTAATGCGTAACCTAAATCTTCGGTTTTAGCTAATCTGCATTGACCCATCATTAATGCTAAACCAAATATAATGCTCAAAATCATTGATATTAAACCAGATAACCAGTGTTGGAAGATAACAGCCAATATTGCACTGATAATGATTGGAATAATCATGTAAACAATGTTTATAACAAGATATTTGACCCCATTGATGAATTGTCTTACAAAGTCTATTTCAGGACCTGCATTGCTTCTTTCAATACCATATTTTATAATATCTAATTGATAACCAGTGATGAAAAATCCGATTATAAGAGCAATGATGATTCCAATGGTTCCTGATCCGAGAACTGCCAATACGTTTTTAGTTGCAGCACCTGCGGCAATACCTAAAACAGTCCCTCCGACTGCAATTCCTAAAATAATACCTAAAATAACATATATTAATAATGCTTTAATATTTTGAAATGGGTAAGATAAAGCATCAGTTATAATTTCGCCTAATTCCATTTTTGTTCACCTTAATTTTTTTAAACTCTAAAACACGAGTTATATTTTATTTAAGTAAAATGGAATATTTAAATATTTTTAAAAATCAATTAGAAAAGGGATTATTTGTACAAATTCGAAAAAAAACAATTAACTATTTGAAAAAATATGCTGCAAATCAGTAGGATAATCAAAATTCAAATAGAATTTATTTAAAAACATGTCGAACAAGCCCCTGTTTAGTTCATCATAGATTTACTCAAAAAAACAAAAGATATATTCAATAAAAATCTACAAATGCCCCTACAATCACTTTGGAAGCCATTGTAAAAGAACAATTACTATGAATATGTCTATAATTTTATACAAATATATCTTACTTTTCAATATTGTCAACTGCATTAATCAGTTCCAAAACATGTGAATCTTTAACATCCTGAGGAGCAAAGCTCCACTCTTCAAAGTAAAATGCAGGAGTTCCATTTTCATTTAATGGAATAGTTAAGTAAGGTCCGCTTGTTGTAGTATCCGGAGCATAATAAGTAATGTTTTCGCAATCTTTTGAAACTTCACTAGCATATTTTACGCCTAACCCTTCTTTAACTGGGCTGAAGACGAATGTTTTGAAAGGATATGCTCCTATATTTGAGTGAACGTCAACTGCCAATTTGTAGTTTCCATTTGCAATTTCGGGATACACATATTTATAAGCCAGATTCTGCCCATTTTGTCTACCTGGATTTTCATAATTGTCCAATCCATCCCCATAATAGCCAACACCCTCCGTTACATTGATTATATATAAATCATAGCAATAATTAAGGCCAGTCATATTAGTCAATAGTTTTACCAGGGTCTCATGAGTGAGATGCTCCAATGGATGGACACCCACAACATAAGCTATCTTTTCACCATTGGGATTTCCAATATTTCTAATGACCTCAACAGTGCCCGGATCATTGCTGTTATTTGCCAATGTCTCACGATAGATTGAATGCAAATCAGAATTATCATTTAAATTGAGTGCAATCAGAATGCTGAAAGTTAATATTATAATCAATAATGCAATTATAATTACATGCTCTTTTTTAATCATTGTTTATAATTATGACATTTCTTGTTAAAAAATATTATAAAGAATGTTAGTCAAGGAAAAAATATATATTTACGTGAGCCTAAAAATTTTAACATATGTAAAATGGAGGTGACATTATGGTGGAAAGTGATGCAGTGATTAACGGACTCTTTTCATTTATCGTCCCAGGCTTGGGCCAAGCAATTGAAGGATACAAACTTAGGGGAGCAATTCTATTTATAGTTGCCGTTCTAATTGCCGGAATCCTTATTTATTTAAATGTAAATCAAGTTATCCAATATGCAGCAACCACTATTTACGGCCTTATTGCAGCATATGATGCATACAGATTATATTAATTTTGAGTAACAAATGTTGCTCAAAAACACTTTTTTACCTATTTAAAAAATATTCAAGATAATAATTTATTATTTTTCATGTCAAAAATATTATATAACTTTTTAAACAGATATTATCATAATTATGTTATTTTCAACATAATTTTCAAAAAGAGGCGATATCATGAAAAAGATTATGATGGTGCTTATTGCATTACTCGCAATAGCTGTAACTATCAGTGCTGTTAGTGCTGAAGGCTGGAATTTTTCATTTGGAGAAGAATCCAACTCCGATGGAGGATCAGTATCAGTAGAAAATGAAAAATTAAAAGTTCAAGATGAAGAGTTCACAATTCCTGACGGATATAAAGAAGATGAAAGTGCTAGACTCTTAGCTGAAGAATCTCCTGACTTCAAAAATGCAAAAGTAACTGTAGTTACCCTTGAAAATGGTGACAAAAACATTACCGTTAAAGTTATTTTTGGCGATGACATGGGCTTCACTTTAAGTGCTGATGAAGATGGAGAAAACAAAACCATCGGAGACATCAACGGAGTTTATGTTCCTGAAGATGGAGAAATTGTATTTTCCTACTTGCCAGATTCTGACAATTTAGTACAAATCCACGCTCCTGATGATGAAACTCTTGAAGCTGTTTTAAAATAAATTTCTAAATAAATAGTGAGTTTAAAACTCACTAATACATTATTTTTTTACCTATTTTTCAAAACTTTATTAAAAGTAAAATAACCTAGAGACTTAACCAATTAACTCATTTTTAACTACATTAAATGCCTTTTTTGCTTCAGGACTTGGGAATAAGGGATAGATATGGAATAAACCTTTTCCTGTAATGAATCTTACGTCAACATCATCTTTTTTTAGTTTTTCAACAAATTTTTCAATGTCCTTGTAAAAGATTTCGCCAGTTCCGGCAAAGATTAAAGTTTTGGCTAGTCCTTTATTATCGCCAAAAATCGGACTTACCCGATAATCTTTGGTGTCCAGTTCTCCTGCCCAAGACTTGCCGATTTGCCTTAAGCCAACTTCACCTAAAATCGGATCGTTTTCATTATCATATGGAGGATTGCTCATTGAAATGTCAACCCAAGGAGAGAAAACCACTATATTGTCCGGTTGTGCCAAGTCTATTGTCTTTATGTATTGGCAGAATGAAAGCACAATTCCTCCGCCGGCCGAATCACCCATTAGGGTAATTTTTTTGTGTTTTCCAAGTAAACTTTCATATAACTCCTGGATAGCCTCAAGGCATTCCATTGATTTGTGATTTGGAGCAAGCATGTAAACTGGAGCAACAACATATGCATCCAATTTTCGTGAAAGCTTTGAGCAATATAACAGGTGTTGATAATTTATTTCATTGATGTAAGCTCCACCATGCACGTATAAAATGACATTGGAGGACATTTCATCACCAAATGTGAAAACATCCAGTCCGTTGAAATCAATGCTTTTAAAAATTCCTTTTGGAACATTATCCTGAGACACTGATTTTTCCTTGATAAACTCATCAATTTTTTCCTTTGAGTCCATATACTCAGGTTTTGTAAACATTAATATTTTTTCTTCAATTTTTGCAATAAATGATTTGTTTGACATAAATTTCACTACAATCCATATTACATCTAAATAACATTTAGAAGTTAATGGATTAAATAATTATTTAAAAATATATTGACATTGATATTCGACTTAAAACTCCTCAAAATTACAACTCAAAACAATTGTTTATTCAATTAATTATAATTACTTTTATAAATGCACTAAACATATATTTATTTAAGATTACAAAAATAATAATGTGATTTAAATGAACATTGAAAAAAATTACAATGGAAAAGAATTAACAATTAAAGTTGGCAACCGTATCGACACAGTTACTGCACCTGATTTCGAAAACGAAATAAATGATGAAATGGGTAAATTTGATTCATTGATTATAGACTTTAGCGATTTAGAATACATTTCCAGTGCAGGTTTACGTGTTTTGATTGCAACACAAAAGAAATTAAAACCTGAAAGTATTCCAATGATTATTAAAAATGTTAATGACACCATTAATGAAATATTCAGAATGTCAGGTTTTGATAAGATTTTAAAGATAGAATGAAATCAATTTCATTAAAACCGGAATTAACTGAACTATATAGTTTAAACGAATTTATTTTAAATGAGCTTAAAGAAGAAAACCTTCAAGTTGATTTAATCGTTGAAGAGATATTTGTCAATATTGTCAATTACTCAAAAACTGATTTTATTAAAGTTAATGTGGAGTTTGAAAATCCTACATTAACTATAGAATTTATTGATAATGGCAGGGAATTTAATCCTCTCCTTAAAGAGGATCCAAAAATTCCAAAAACCATTGACGATACCCCAATTGGAGGTCTTGGAATTTATTTGACAAAAGAATTTGCAGATAAACTTGATTATAATCGTGTGAATGGTGAAAATCACTTGAAAATTATTAAAAACGTGTAATAATGAATGAAAAACTTAAAAAAATACTAATTCCTTTTGCCCTAATGATGATATTCAATTTAGGAAGCTATTACATGACTTATGGGCATAATTTTGGGGAAGGATTAAGTCCACATACAGGCATATTATTAATTTCCGGACTGATACTTGGACCTTACGGTGCAGCAGGAGCAACTCTTGCAAATTACTTTTGTGACCTGATTAGAGGATACAGTCCACTCATTGCAGTATTATCTGCAATCATTAGTTTTTCAATATCTTACCTGGGACATAAATTATGGTATGAAAATTACATAGGCAGAAGAGAGGTCATAAGGCCAAAATTAAACAATACTTCAAATGTACTCCTATTCATGGGAATCATTGTTTTCTGTGGAGCCCTATACTCTGTATTGCATGGAAACCTGTTTTACTTAATATATCCACAAACTATTCAATTTAATAAACTGATTATAATTCGATATTTCATTAACATTATTAATTCATCATTCATTTTTGGAATAATTGGAATTTGGATATCAAATAAGTTAGATTTCGTCGAAATCCCAAAAAAATCCAAAAAAGAACTTGATAAAAAACTTTATCAAATATTAGGAGTTTTATTAATCATATCATTAATTTTACAATTAATAATTGGTAATTATATTAATTTAAATAACATTGTCGTACTTATTGAGTTAATAATTACAAGTTCACTCTTAGTTGCCTATTTAACAATGCCTAATAATTCAAATATAGTCAACCATAATTACAAATCCATTCCTGAAGAGATAATGAACATATTCCAATTAACAACTTTATTTATCATACTTCTTGGAATAATCATATCTTATGACAATACCCTCATCGGCGCAATTGATAGATTCCTCCCATTGAATAAAACTGAAATTATAATTTCAATGATGGTTTTAATGGATGTGCTGCTACTCATATTCTTGATTCCATCACTAGCCGTTTTAAAATACATTGAAATGAAAGTGATTGAACCTATCATATCCTTTTCAAAAATTAAAAAATTTATCCATGAAAATGAAAAAATATCCTCAGACGGATTGGTGGACATCTACTCCCGTTATATTAATGAAGAAAATGAAATTGGAACACTTGCCCGCTCCTATACCGACCTGATTAATTTTAACAATCACTATATTGAAAATATTGAAGAAATTGAAGGTGAGAAACAACGCATTGAAACTGAACTTGACATTGCAACCAAAATTCAAGCGGCAAACCTGCCTACTGAAGCTATCAACAATGAAAATTATATTGCTAACGGTTATTCAAAACCTGCCAAGGAAGTTGGAGGAGACTTTTTTGACTATTATCCATTAGATGATGATCATCTAGTCCTTGTAATTGGAGATGCATCAGGCAAAGGTGTTCCTGCAGCAATTCTTGCAATGATTACACAAGTAATGATAAAGCAACTCTTAAAGCATGAGCAGGACCCTTCAAAAGTTTTATACTTGTTAAATAATCAGTTATGCGAAAATAATCAGGAATCAATGTTTATCACATTGTGGCTTGGAATCTACAATAAGACAACTCATGAACTAATCTTTTCAAATGCAGGACATAACCCTCCATTGATTAAAGAAAATGAAAACTTTAAGTACTTATCCATTGATACCGGAATTGTATTGGGAATAATGGAAGACTTTGACTTTGTAACAGAAGAGATAATTTTATCAGACGAGATTGTTTTATATACCGACGGAATAACCGATGCAAACAATGAAAATGATGAAATGTATGGCGAAGATAGATTACTGAATTTCTTTAATGAATTTAAAAGTAAAAATGACCCGATAAGACCATTATTGGATGACATCCATAACTTTACCGAAAATGCTGACCAGTTTGATGACATGACCCTGTTATACATGAAGATCAAAGATGATTAAAGTAGCGTATGCGAATGTTGATGATTTGAACTTATCTGAAGCATATAGATTATTGCCTGAAAGCAGAAAAAACAAGGTGGATTGTTTTAGGTTTGAAAAGGATAAAAAGCTCAGTGCTGGAGCATACCTGCTTTTGGATAAACTTCTCAAAGAGGAAAACATCACACAACCTGATTTTAAAATTGACAAATATGGAAAGGCATACATATCCAACTGGGAAAATATTTATTTTAATTTGAGCCATTCCGGCAAATTGGTTTCATGTGCAATTTCCGATATGGAAGTTGGTGTTGATGTTGAATATAATGACCCTACAATTGATTTAAACATAGCCAAGCATTACTTCTACAACAGCGAATATGAAAACATCATGAAATCAAACACCCCTTCAGATGAATTTTTCAAGTACTGGGTTTTAAAAGAAAGTTACATGAAATATACCGGGTTGGGATTTAACCTCCCATTGGACAGTTTTGAAATAATTATAGATAAAGAAATCACTCTTAAAAACAAAAAACACCCAAAATTCAATTTATTTGAAATTGATGAATATAAACTGGCCAGCTGTTCCAGATATAATGCAAAATCACTTTTCAAATATGAACTTTAGGATTCATCTACTCAACAGGCACGTGAATTCTGGATTCCTCATCTTTTATTCTACAATAAATAGCACCAATACCCAAAAATTGTGTTGCAAATATAAAAAATGACAAAAATACATCTTTTAAAGCATCAATGAAGAAAAACGGCACTTCCAAAGACATCAAATAAGATAAAAATACAATGACCAATATTATTAAAGTATACTCCTTCGCATAATTTCTCCATCCAATCACATCAATACTCCTTTTAATGGATATCAGATTGAAAGAAGATAATATCCTATTGGTGTCGGCAAGCTTGGCCAATGCAATTTCCATGAAAAATGAAAAGGCATAAAATAGTACTGCCCCCACAACAAGAAAAATTATAGTATTAACAGGATTATGAGTATATAACATGTGCAATGTATGAGGCCATTCCAACAACATCTCTTCCAAATCAAAAGCTGGAAAATGCAATGGAGAGCAGATGAAATCAAGTATAACCCCCTGAACATAAACATATGCAAAAATTACAATTGTTGATTTGATACCAAAAACTAAAATCTTCCTAATTTCTATTTTAGGCAATCTTTTACCGTGATTTATCCTGTCTCGAGTAATGGTCATCCCATAACCACCAAGCAATATGAATACTAAAATGTTAATGAAGGTTATCTCTAGACTATTCCCACTGATTTGAATATAACTTTGAATCAATGAGGAAATGAATAGCAAAATCAAAATAAATGCAAGAAATTTTTTACTATAAGCGCTATAATCCCATACTCTTTTTACTATACTGTGCGGCATAATCAACTCTCAAATAATTATTTAACAATGAATTAAATAAATATTTTTCTAAAAATTATACTATATCCAATGGAAGGTTTCCAATAACTTTGCCCCGTTTAGAGATTTCAATGGTGTCTTCCAGGCGAACTCCAAATTCCCCTTCCAAATAAATCCCCGGCTCCACAGTTATTACCATGCCTTCTTCAATTATTGTTTCATCACGAAGAGAAAATCCTGGAGTTTCATGAATATCCAAACCCAAACTATGGCCAGTGGAATGAATAAACTTTTCCCCATATCCATAATCGGCAATTATATCCCTTGCAACTTTGTCAACTTCACAGCATTTAATACCAGGTTTGATTGCTTTTATTGCCTTGTCATGGGCTTCAGCCACAATATCCCAAATTTCCTGCTGACGCTCATCATACACCATTGTACGGGTATTGTCTGAGCAATAGCCTTCAAAAATGCATCCCCAATCAATCAGAATAGGTTGGGACAATTTTTTAGCTTCTGGAATTGAATGGGGAAGACTTGAATTAGAGCCACTTGTCACTATTGTGTCAAAGGATTCCTTATCCGCACCATTCTCAATCATATAACGAACCAGATCGAATGCAACTTCCTTTTCAGTATTTTCATTATTCAAGATATCCAATTGCAGAAATGATTTTTGAGCGATTTCAGTTGCACGGGCAATCTTTTGAATTTCATCAGGTGTTTTAATCATTCTTTGCTTGTCAATATATGTTTTAGCATCAATTTTAAAATCATCTTTAAAGCGAGCAAAGGTGCTGAAAGGCAATGTTGGCTCAATAGCTAAGTTTTTAACTCCATCATCCTTAAGCTCCCTAATCATTACATCATATGATTCATATTCCTTCACTTCAATTGATGAATTTTTTCTGGCCAATTCCATATCCATGCCCGATGCATAAATGATAGGATTTTCCTTTATTATACAAAATGCAAAACTGGTGGGTTTGTATCCTGAAATATATTCCACATTAGTAAAACCAGTTAATAAATAAGCATTAAAGTCATCTTTTTGTAAATCTTTTAAGATATTGTCCACATGTAAGTCCATGTTAAATAATTTAGAAAAGGTATTATAAAAAAATATTGAGTCTAGAAAAGATAAATTAGACAAGCAACACAAATAGTTAAGTTATAAATATTATGAAAAATTAATTACAAATTATATTACACATTAAAAGGTGAATCAAATGGAATACGAAATAAGAGGCGGAGCTTTTCCTATGGTGGTTTGCAAACTACAAAAAGGAGAAACCATGAAAAATGAAACCGGTGCGATGGCATACATGACTTCCGACATGAAAATGGACACAAATACTGGAGGAGGCCTTCTAAAAGGACTTGGAAGAGCATTATCTGGCGATACAATCTTTTTAAATTCATTTACAGCGCAATCAGACAATCAGGAAATCGGATTTTCCTCATGCACACCTGGAAAAATCATACCAATAAGATTAAACGGTTCAAACTCCATTATCGGGCAAAAAAATGCGTTCCTAGCTGCTGAAGAAGGTGTCGATTTAGACATGTACTTTAGAGGCAAACTCGGAGCAGGAATATTCGGTGGAGAAGGATTCATTCTTCAAAAATTTTCAGGAACAGGAATAGTGTTTTTAGAAATTGACGGAGAAGTAATTGAATACGATTTGCAGCCTGGAGAAAAATTATTGGCAGATCCTGGACACATTGCAGCAATGGATGAATCAGTTGATTTTGATATTGAAAGAGTAAAAGGTGCTAAAAACATTTTATTCGGTGAAGGACTGTTCTTTGCAAGACTACAAGGCCCTGGAAAAGTATGGATACAAACAATGCCTATCAGCAGATTGGCTGAAGCACTTATACCATACATACCAACAAAATCAGATTAATATCAAAAGTTTATTTTCCAACAAACTTTTTTTCTTTTTTTAATTTCCAAAAATACAATCAAAAACCTTGCCATTACTGAATGTCTTCAATAAAAATTGTTATTTGATTAAAAAAAATTATGAGATATTGTTATCTCATATACAAAATATATTTTCCGAACTTAGGTATTCTATAAACAATTACTGCAGCGATGTAGCTGAAGAATATCAATAGAATCCAAAGGATTATTGCTTTAACTGGTTCTGTAAACGGCAATTTGACAACTACAGGAAGCAACGGTAATCTAAATAAGTTATGTATCAGGAACACTGCAAAAGAATATTTAGATAAGAATTTAACAAAACCATAAGCTTTAACGTTTTGACGTCTTGAAGTTGCTTCAAACAATGCAAATGATCCGATTGCAACAAATGGGAATTCATACCATAAGAAGAAATTGTATCCTTTGATAAATGCATAGTATTGGAACAAGATACAGATTATAAAGGAAATCAAAGCCAATACCCCTAATACATATGTAGGTATATTTTTGAATTCTCCTTTTTTAACCAAATATCCTAAAACAAGATAAATTCCATACACTCCACCACTGAACCCTAATGAATACTGCAATGTAACTCCAGATATTCCGTTCATATCAAATACTGTTGTTACAAATGGCATCACATATGCTAAAAGTGAAAATACAATTGTTGCATGTAAAATTACTTTATTGTCAAAGTGTCTTAACGCAGCAGTTACAAACGGCATGGACAGGTACATTCCAATAATCATAGGCATGTACCACATGTGACTGAAGAAGAGGTTTCCAGCTTCGGTAAAGTTAACACTTGCGGAATTTACTGAAACCACTTGCAAGCTTAAAGCATAAATTACAGCCCAAATGATTGTTATAATAACTAAATTCTTACAGTTGTTTCTCCAAAATTTTTGAGTCCTTTCATTGTCATACTCTCTGTCGAGTAACAGAAAACCAGTAATCATTAAAAAGAATGGAACACCTAAACGGCCAATGAACAATGATGCAAACTGAAATACCCTTGAAAATAAAGTATAATTCATAATAGCATCAGAAGATATAATATAGATACCGTCTGTTGCATGGATGTACAATACAGTTAAAATTGCTATTGCCCGTACCAAGTCAACCCATTCGATCCTAGTTTTGCTCATTAAAATTTCACCAATATATTGATGTTTAATTTTTTGTACTTTTTTAATTATATATTTTAGTTCAATGGATATTGAAAGGATAATTTTATTAAAGTCAAATTAGATACTTTAACATTATGATTAAGTTTACAGCTAGTGAAGTAAGAGATTTATTAATTGCATTTTTCGTTATTTCACTTTGTTTTGCAATTGTGAACGGTGGAAGAGACACAAATGCAATCCTCAACATTTTACCAATCGTCATGGTTGGTGTAGGGGCAGGTTTTATCCTGCACGAGCTTGGACATAAATTCGTGTCCATGAAATATGGATATTGGGCTGAATTCAAGTTATGGCCACAAGGATTAATCTTTGCGCTTGTCACATCATTTTTCGGTTTTGTATTCGCTGCACCTGGTGCAGTCTACACTTATGCCAATTACATGACCGATGAAATCAACGGTAAAATATCCATTGCAGGACCTATTGTCAACATTGTTCTCGCATTAGTGTTTTTAGCAATTTGTGTGGCAGTTTATCCTTCCGCATTTACTTCTGAAACATCACTTTTAGCATTCATCATCTGTTCTGTTGGCTACTCAGTTAACAGTTTCTTGGCTGTCTTCAACCTATTGCCAATAGGAAATTTGGACGGATCCAAAGTGTTGAATTGGAATTTCAGAATTTGGATTGTTACCATCGCAATAGCAGGAATATTGACATTTGCGTCAATGACAATGGGCGTTGAAAATATTGTCAGAATAATTTTAGGAATTTAAAATGAACGATGAATTAACATACTTTACAGGAACCCACAGGGTAATTGCACCTGAAAAAACAATTGAAATCAATGAAGATAAATTGAAAATTGCAGGAGTCACACGTATAGCGGACATTACTGATTTGGACCGAATAGGCCTTCCGATATATACTGCAATCCGACCGACTGCAGAAGAAGGTGCAGTAAGCATTTATGGTGGAAAGGGAATTACCAAAAGTCATTCCAAAGCTTCAGCGATAATGGAAGCATTTGAGAGATACTCCGCTGAAAGACAAGAAAGTGATGAAGCAATAATAGCTACAGTCGATGAGATTGATGGAAATTATATTGATCCCAAATCCTTGAATCTTCCAAAGGAACTGGAGAAAAAGGACATTTCAGATTTAAAGATTGAATGGAACCTTGCAAAGGATATCATTTCCGGTGACGATTATTTCATTCCAACAAATGCAATCTACCATCCCTACAAATATCCTGTAAGTCTATTCAAATCAAATACCAACGGCCTTGCATCAGGAAATGTCCTTGAAGAAGCGGTTTTGCATGGTATTTTTGAAGTGATTGAACGTGATGCATGGAGCATTTTTGAACTGACCCATAAGAACTATGCTCAAATTGATTTGGACAGCATTGAAAGTGAAATCATCAATGAAACCATTGATAAGTTTGAATCAAATGGAATCAAAATCAAACTGATGGATTTTACTGCCGACATAAACATTCCAACAATTGCCGCATCAGCTGACGATACTGTCACCAAGGATGCCGGCCTTTTGACATTAGGAATGGGAACACATCTTGACCCTGAAGTTGCAATCTTAAGAGCATTGACTGAAGTGGCTCAAAGCAGGGCAACCCAAATCAATGGTGCTCGTGAAGATACCGTTAGAGCGGATTTCGCTCGTGAGGCCGGATATGAGCGCATGAAAAGGATTAATAAGTATTACTTTAGAGAGGAAGATGAAAAAATACCTCTTTCAAGCATTGAAAATAAATCCACCACTTCAATTACGCAAGATTTGGAAATTGTTAAAAATGAATTGACAGCACATGATATTGATAAGGTTCTCTATTATGATTTGACTCGGCCAGAACTTGACGTTAATGTTGTAAGAGTCATAATTCCAGAAATGGAGTTATATGCGCTTGACCCTTCAAGAGCAGGATATAGATTTTTAAAAGTTTGATAATATGGTTAAAATTATTGTTTATACTGGATTGTCACTTCCTTTTGAAGAAGCAAAAGAGATTTTAGACTCAACTGATAACATCGAAGTTGTTTATAAAAGACCTATTAAAAGAGGAGACTTGAGTTTGGCTTTAAAGGAGCATCCAGACATAATTGCAATTATAGATGGAGTGTTCCACCAAAGCTCCGCTGTAGGGCATAAAGAAATCCTCAATGTAATTAAAAATGGCGTTAAGGTTTACGGTGCTTCAAGCATGGGTGCATTAAGAGCCTCCGAGCTCGATACATTAGGCATGATTGGCGTTGGATACGTGTACAATCAATATGCATCAGGAAATGTTGATTCGGATGATGATGTTGCAGTGATGCTTGACAGCGAAACTTTAGAGGCATTGTCAGAGCCATTAATCAATATGAAATATGTTTTCAGCAATGCAGTTGATGAAAATATCATTAGCGAATCTGAAAAAGATGAATTGCTGAATATCTCCAAGAAAACTTATTATCCTCAAAGAAATTATGCAAAAACATTGAGTAAATCCAGTTTAGATAATGATAAAAAGGGTCAGCTGATTGATTTTATCAGAACCTCACCGGACATTAAAAAAGAAGATGCAAAAGAATTGCTTGAAACCATTAAAAATGAATTAGTTAATGTAGATTAAGAAAAAGTCATTTATTGAATATGTCTAAGTAATTAATTTAAACAAAATAACATTTAATTAAATTAATAGAAATGTGGAAAAACTACTTTTAAAATTAGTATAAAATAAGAATAATGAAAGGATTATTTATCCTTCATTTCCAAATATTTTTTCAGAACGATATCCGGAGTTTCAATATTGTGATCATAACTTGTTGAAAACTCCTGAGCTTCAAAATCCTCTCCAACTTTACTGAGCCCATTTAATGAAATCATATTTCCATCAATTTTAAAGCCAACACCATCAGCCACAACTGAAATCAAATTTATTTCAAGTTCTGATGCTTTTTCTAAAACCTCATTAGCTTTAACATCATACTTTAAGTTTAAAATCTTATGAGGCATTATTTCATTAACGGTTCTTTTAATGACTGAATCAAAAAGTTCTAAAAATTTTAAAGCAGGGGGTAAGTTATTAGCCCACCAGTAAGTAATGACAGAGTTTAGAACAATTTCATGTTCGGAAAAATCATCATATAATCTTGCACGAACACGAACCGTACTATCATCTGATTTAACTACCAACACCGGACTAACAGCCATCTTATCACTATTGCTCTACCAATGCTTTGATTAAATCGCTTGCCCTTACAAGTCCTACTAAATCTCCTTCAACACCGATTACAGGAATTTGTTCGATGTTTAAGGTTTTCATTTTTTTAGCACAGTCAGAAACTTTGGTTTTGGAGTTAGCTACTTCAACATTTCCAACAGCCACATCGCTAACTACTTTATCAGCGAATTTTAAACTGTTTTTCTCAATGTACAATACGGAAGTACTATCCCATGACCATTTGTCTCCTTCAGTACCAACAGTGGAACTGTGTTCGCTTCTCTCAGAGATGATTTCAATTTCAGAAATGAAGTCAGTTTCAGTTAAAATTCCGGATAATTTTGCATCATCATCCAATGCTAAAACTGATTTTAATCCAAATTGATTCATGGTTTCAAAAGCCACATTCAATGGAGCTTTTTCCCAAGTTGTAGGAACTGTGGTAATCATATAATTTTCAACAGCATCATGTACTTCAATTTTAGTTAAAGCTTTTGATACTAAGTCAAATGAAGTGATAATACCTACCAATTCACCGTCATCGTTTACAACTGGTACTCTTCTAACATTATTCTCCATCATTACACGAGCAGCGTCTACTACATCATCACCAGGTTTTACGGTGATTAAATCTCTGCTCATTAACATTGCAATTTGTTCTTCATCAGGATTATTAATTAAATCAGAACGAGTTACTAGTCCTACTAAAATATCAGTATCTTCTTTAACTACAGGAAGCACTGCTTTGTTTTCTTTTCTCATTAAGTCTAAAACTTTTTCACGGTTTCCAGGAACGGAAACACTAACTACATTTTTAGACATTGTTCTTTTAACTAACATAAAAACACCTTAACTAAATACAATAATAAAATGGTAAAATTAATGAACTACAAGCACTGCGCATTTGGCTGAATTTACAACCTTGTCTGCTACACTACCCATAATAAATCTATCGAAACCGGATTTACCAGAACTACCCATTACGATTAAATCTACATCTTCTTCTTGCGCCACCTCTAAAATAACTCTAGCAGGTGAGCCTTCTCTAATCACATGAGTAATTTTTAAATCGTCTTCATTTAATTCATCAAATTCCTTAAGATTTTCTTCAGATCTTTCTTTTAAAATTTGATTTAACTGGTATACTTCATCATCCAATGGAAGTCCGTTAACAAAATTATTTTCTGTGACACTCACAGCGATTATTTCAGCTCCACTAACTTTTGATAGAAACAAAGCGTGTTTTTGAGCTTTTTTTGCAAATTCTGACCCATCTGTAGGGACCAATATTTTCTTATACATCATTAACATCTCCCATAATATATAGATTTATATCCATGATATTATATGTTAAATCTTTTGTTAATGGTATATAATATATTTTTCGTTTCTATCCTATTGCATATATTAAGGTAAGGATTTTTAGAAAAAGATTTGTAAACTATAAATTCCGCAAAATTATCCTCTGAAATTGCTGATTTTTGAACAACATTGTTAATATCAAATCCGCAGATATTGGTTGTTGCCATTTTTAACAATTCTTGAGGATTGATATACCTTTTATAGTAAATTGACATTATTTTTAATGTAAATTCCAATTCACGCAACATGTTTGGAGAGTTAAGCATCACATTATCGGTTCCAAGTAACGGTTTGATGTTTAAATCAAGCATTTTATTCAATGGAGCCACACCAACGTTTAAGGTTGCATTTGCTCTTGGACATACAACAACATTTTGAGCAGATTTTGAAACCCGGATTAAATCGTCTGATTTGGGATTTGTCAAGTGAACCAACTGGCTGAAATTGCTTTTAACACCCTTTGCAACTTCAGTCAACTTATCATTGTTTAAAGATTCTATTTGATTGGATTCGGATTCAGCCACATGAATGGATGAAATCTTGCCCTGTTTACTGCACTCTTGTGTGATTAGATTGGCAACTTCAGAAGTTATCTCACCAAAGCCACTTGGAGCAATACCGTCAGCAACCTTTAGAAGTTTTTTGATGGACTTTTTTACTTTACCCAAATCAGGATCATCACCGTAAAAACTGTCGTCACGGCCTAAAATGATAGGTTTGATTGGAAAGTCTTTAGAAGCTTCTCTTAAAAGCTTGACACCCTTAATTCCACCTTCCCGGTAATCAATGAAATGAGTTGTACCTGATTCAATCATTTCTATCATTGACAGTTTCATTGCTTCTTTTAACTCATCATCGCTTGCATTTGCCAAGGCAACATGCTTGACCCCATTTGGAGGCTTCACCATTTCACTTAATGTAAGTCCATAGCCTTCATCCTTGATTATTGAATCGCCAATGTGAATATGACCATTGATAAAAGAGGGACACACTATCGCACCATCAACATCTATGATTTTTCCCTCTTTTGCCTCTTTTGAAATTTCAATGATTTTTCCATCATCTACAACAATGTTTTCCCTTGATGGAATCAAATCCTGGCCTTTTAAAATTAATCCATTTGATATAGTAAACATTAAAGTAAAATCTGATTTTGTTTATTAAAGTATTTTTGTATTCAAAAAATTTATTTAATTTAAAAATCAAAAATGATTATTAAAATGGTCATTAAATTAAATCCCATATCAATAAATAGAACACTTTAACTTCATAAAATGGCCAGAAGATTACTTTTACAAACCATCAAGGTGATTTCCATTAACTCTCAAGAAATTAGATACTTCTACAGGAACATTGTAAAAACTGGTGACGTATACAGAGTTAAATATAACAATAAGGATTATGGAGAGTTCAGGAAATTATCCGACGCATTATATGAACGAGATGCACTGTTTTTTTGCAATTTCGATTATGACCTACTTGTCGAATGTGACTTAGAAAACAAGTATGAAAATATGGAACTTCCACCGTTTCCCGAAAAAAGGCCGAAAGGCAGAATCAAGGGAACAAAAGTAAACAAGACCGAAAGGGAGGGAGAAATCCTATTCAATCATAAAATACGCAAGTTCTACATTCAAAAGGGCAAGGAAGTAATCGGCCAATACGATACCATGACAGAAGCATTTTACTACAAAAAGCTTTTGATGGACAATGACTGGGACATGAGCGTTTTAAGCACAAATATCACCGAAAGAATTGAAGTCAATATTGTCATTGATCAGACCAAAGAATATAAAGTACAACTCAACTTCTGTCCTAAGTGTAAAAACAGGCTAAAAATCGGAGAAGAAGAATGCCCTTCCTGCGGTATCAATATCAAAGATTATCTCTACAATAATTAAAAAAAAAGAATAAAAAAAGAATGGAGAAAATTATTCCCCATCAGCATATCTGTTTAAAGATTTTACATTGATTTCAGTATTTTGAACAGCTTCAATAGCATTTAAAACTGCCCTTGCACCAGCCAATGTGGTAACATATGGAATACCGAGCTCAATAGCTAAACGTCTAATGATATATCCATCTTTTGCAGATTGCTTACCTTCAGAAGTGTTGATAATCAAATCAATTTCATTGTTTAGGATTGCATCCCTGATGTTAGGGGAACCCTGTGAAACTTTCAATACTGTTTCAACTTCACTTAAACCTGTTGATTCACCAGTACCTGCAGTAGCGACAATTTCAAATCCTAAATTAACTGCTTTTTCAGCAATCGGTCTGATTTTTTTCTTGTCAGATTCTTTAACACTCATGAATATTTTACCTTCCTTAGGCAATTCCATACCTGCTGAAAGCTGTGATTTGTAGAACGCCATACCGAAGCTTTCATCAATACCTATACTTTCACCTGTGGATTTCATTTCAGGTCCAAGCACAGTGTCTGATTCAGGTAATTTTAAGAATGGGAATACGGATTCTTTTACGGCAACATGGTCTATTTTAATTTCTTTGGTTAAATCAAAGTCTTTTAATTTAGCGCCGTTCATTATCCAGGTTGCAACTTTAGCCAATGGCACTCCGATGGCTTTACTTACAAATGGAACTGTTCTACTTGCACGTGGGTTTGCTTCGATAATGTAAACCATTTCCTCATCAAGTTTAACTGCATACTGAATGTTCATTAAACCTTTAACGTCTAATTCCAATGCAAGTTTTCTTGAGTTTTCACGGATAGTGTTTAGCATATGTTCCGGAATGGTTTGAGGAGGTATTACACATGCGGAATCTCCTGAGTGAACACCAGCTTCCTCGATGTGTTCCATGATTCCTGCAATGAATACGTCTTCGCCGTCACATAAGAGGTCCACATCCAATTCAATTGCATCTTCTAGGAACTTGTCCACAAGAATTGGGTGGTCAGGTGAAACTTTTACAGCCTCTTTCATATATTCTTCAAGTTCGTTAACGTCATAAACGATTTCCATCGCTCTTCCACCAATTACATATGATGGACGTACAAGCACTGGGAATGTAATCCTTTCTGCAATCTCTTTTGCTTCATCAAATGAATTAGCTGTTCCATATGGTGCCTGGTGAATGTGTAATTTTTCAAGGAGTTCTGCAAACAATTCCCTGTCTTCTACCCTGTCAATGCTTTCATATGGAGTTCCCCATATTTTAACACCCGCATTAGCCAATGGCACTGCAAGGTTAATTGAGGTCTGTCCTCCGAATTGTACGATTACACCGTCAGGTTTTTCCTGTTCAATAACTCCCATTACATCCTCAAATGTTAACGGTTCAAAGAACAACTTGTCTGATATGTCATAATCGGTACTTACGGTTTCAGGGTTGTTGTTGATCAATATTGTTTCGATTCCCTCATCTTTTAATGCAAGGGATGAATGTACACAACAGTAATCGAATTCTATACCTTGACCAATTCTGATTGGTCCTGCACCGAGAATAACCACTTTTTTCCTGGTGGTTGAAGTTAATTCGTTACCTTTATCATAACTGCTGTAGTAATAAGGTGTTTTAGCTTCAAATTCAGCTGCACAGGTATCTACCATCTTATATGATTGCTTTATGTTGTATCTGGAAAGCAAGTTTCTGATGTACTCTTCAGTTTGTCCGGACAATTCCGCTAAGCGTTTGTTTGAACAACCGATTTGTTTTGCTTTTCTTAAATAATCTTCATCGTCAAGTTTTTCAGCTGTCACATCGTTTTCGAAGTTTACGATGTTTCTGATTTTGTATAGGAAGAAATTGTCGATTTTTGTGAGTTCACGAATCTTATCGATGTCCATTCCGTCTTTAATTGCTGAATAGATTTGGAAGTAGATTAAGTCAGTTGGATGTGACAAGTCTTCTTCTGTGTATTCCACATATTCAAATCCGTCAAAGCCCATGTCAAGTGATCTTAATGCTTTTTGGAAAGCTTCCTCAAAGGTTCTTCCAATAGCCATTACCTCACCGGTCGCCTTCATTTGAACACCGACTTCACGGCTGATTCCTTTGAACTTGTCAAATGGCCATCTAGGGATTTTAATAACCACATAATCGATTGCAGGCTCAAATGATGCAGGGGTTTCTTTGGTAATGTCATTTTTGATTTCATCCAATGTCATTCCTAATGCGATTTTGGATGAGATTTTTGCAATCGGATAACCTGTTGCCTTTGATGCGAGTGCACTACTTCTTGACACACGTGGGTTTACTTCAATTACTTTGTATTCATCGGTTTCAGGGTTTAAAGCAAATTGAATGTTACATCCTCCGCGGATTCCTAAAGCACGGATGATTTTGATTGATGCGTCACGCATTTGTTGGATTGTCTCATCACATAGGTTTTGAATTGGAGCGACTACCACACTGTCTCCTGTGTGTATACCCATCGGATCGATGTTTTCCATGGTACATACAATGATACAGGTGTCTTCCTTATCCCTCATTACCTCAAATTCTATTTCTTTCCATCCGAGCACTGATTCATCAATCAATACTTGGTTGATGAAACTCATGTCCAATCCGTGATTTGCGATTTCTATCAATTCTTTTTCGTTGTGAGCGATTCCCCCACCAGTTCCACCTAATGTGAATGCTGGCCTTACGATTACAGGATATCCAATGTCTTCCACTGCTTTAAGAGCATCTTCCACACTTTCAACAGCGTGACATTTTGGAATTTCTTCACCTATCTCTTCCATGAGGTTTGCAAACAAGTCACGGTCTTCCACATCCTTAATTGTTTGAACATCGGAACCCAATACCTTGATTCCTTCAAGTAATCCTAAATCTCCAAGTCCTGTTGCAATGTTTAATCCGGTTTGTCCACCCATTGTTGGTAAAATAGCATCAATTTCTTCTTCTTTTATGATTTTTGCAACAACATCCGGAGTTAATGGTTCAGTGTAAACAGTGTCTGCCATATCTATATCGGTTTGAATTGTAGCTGGATTACTGTTGACGAGCACTGTTTCAATACCCTCTTCTCTTAATGATTTACATGCTTGTGACCCGGAATAATCGAACTCCGCAGCTTGTCCGATTTGAATTGGTCCAGATCCAATAATTAATACTTTTTTAATATCTTTATCTACTGGCATTTGTAATCCCCTTTATCTAATAATCATCCATCATTTGGCTAAACTCATCAAAAGTATTTCTTGTATCGTTTGGACCAGGTCCTGCTTCAGGGTGATACTGTATACAGCGCAATGGTAATTCTTTATGTGAAATACCTTCAGGAGTTCCGTCATTTAAGTTAACATGAGTTAATACTAAATCTGTCTCTTTTAAAGATTCCTTATCAATTGTAAATCCATGGTTTTGGGAAGTGATATACACTTTTCCAGTATTTAAATCTTTTACTGGCTGGTTTTCACCACGGTGACCGAATTTCATCTTATATGACCTTGCACCGAATGATTTAGCAATTAATTGCTGACCCATACAGATTCCGAATATAGGCAATCTGTTTGATAATTTTTTCATGGTTTCAATTGTTTCGGTTACCCTATCAGGGTTTCCAGGTCCTGAAGTAATCATTAAACCATTTGGAGAGTAATCCAAAACAGTTTTGTAATCAGTATCATAAGGGAATAGAATTACACCAATATCCCTTTCTAAAAATGAGTTAATAATGTTCTTTTTAACCCCACAGTCAATTAAAGCAACTTTTTTATCTGCATCTTCATTGAATTGTTTAATTTCTTTTGTTGAAACCAAAGGCACAACATCAACATCCTCAATGCTTGGCTGGGATTTTGCCATTTCAATCAACTTATCATCAGCAATGTCTTCAGTTGTAATAGCTGCTTTAAGAGAACCTCTTTCACGTATTTTTAATGTCAAATCACGTGTATCGATTCCACTTATTCCAGGAGTCTTAAATTCTTTTAAAAATTCATCCAATGTTTTTTGAGGTCCAAAATTAGAAACTTCACGACAAACCTCACGACAAACAAATCCTTCAACCTGAATTTTATCAGATTGGTACCATTTTTCACTTACACCATGATTTCCTTCTAACGGGTAAGTGGACATTAATATTTCTCCTTTGAAAGAAGGGTCAGTTAAAGATTCAGTGTAACCACCCATACCAGTTGAGAAAACAAGTTCTCCCAATTTAGTGGTTTCATGACCGAATGCTTCACCTTTTAAAACAGTTCCATCTTCCAAAGCCAATTTAGCTATTTTTACCATTAAATCACCATAATAAAATATAAAAATTTACTATCTTTATTATATTTTATTTTATTATATTATTAAACTTTGTTTTTTAGGCGTTTTAATTCAAATTTTGAAAAATTTTTTAGTAATAAATGAATAAAATTTAACTATACCCGTGAATAAAATTTAACATGTAAACATTAGAGAGCCGAATATGAGAAGAAAAACTGAAAGACTGACCAAAAGGCAGCTAAAAAATCCTGCAGACTACAATAGATTTAAAAAATTAGTCAATGAAACCAAAATATATAATTCTCCCGAAACACTAACCGGAGAATTGAGACCGTATCAGAAGATAGGTTATTCATGGTTAGTTCAAAATATCCGCTATAAGTTCGGAAGCATTTTAGCTGATGACATGGGGCTCGGTAAAACCATACAGGTATTGTCTGCAATCCTATTTTATAAGGAAAAGGGACTTCTCGAAAACAAATCCTCACTGATTATCGTTCCCCCTACATTAATTTCAAACTGGGAAAATGAGATTAAAAAGTTCACCCCTGATTTGACATATTACATTTATCATGGAACCAACAGAACATTTCCATTGGAGGATTATGACATCATATTAACCTCATACGGTGTTGTTCGCCTTGATTTGGACATGTTTTTAGATGAAACTTGGTTTTTATGCGTTATTGATGAAGCACAAAACATTAAAAATCCAAATACAGAACAGACCAAAGCCATTAAGGAGGTTCCAGCAAGAACAAAAATCGCTTTGACAGGTACTCCAATCGAAAATAAGCTGATGGACTACTGGTCAATATTTGATTTTGTAAACAGAGGCTACCTATCAACAAAAGATGACTTTAAAAGAAATTATGTGATGCCGATAGAAAAACTTGAAGATGCAGAGACTCTGGAAAATCTTCGCACAATTGCCAAGCCATTTGTCATGAGACGTTTGAAAACCGATGAGGACATTAAAAAGGAATTGCCAGACAAGTTGGTCAATGACATCTACTGCACATTATCCAAAAAGCAAATCAAACTGTACAATGCAATTTTGGAAGAGATATTCTTTGACATTGAAAACTCCAAGGGAATTCAAAGGAAAGGCATAATTTTAAAGATATTGACTGCACTGAAGCAGACTTGCAATCATCCTGCACAATTCTTGGACATTAAAAAGCCTAAAATTTCAGAATCCGGCAAAATGGAACTTTTAGTTAATGTATTGGAGACCATTCTTGACAATGATGAGAAAGTAATAATTTTCACCCAATATGTTGAAATGGGCAAGCTGATTCAGGAGCTGATTTCCAAAAAGTTCAAGCAGGAAGTGCTGTTCTTGCATGGTTCCCAAACTTTAAAGGAAAAAACCGAAATCATCGATACTTTTCAGGAAGATCCGGATTATAAGATATTTGTTGCAACGCTTAAGACTGGGGGAACCGGTTTGAACCTTACCGCTGCAAGCAATGTCATACACTATGATTTATGGTGGAATCCTGCAGTTGAAAATCAGGCAACAGACAGGGTTCATCGTATTGGACAAGAACAAGATGTGATGGTTTACCGATTCATTACCAAAGGAACCCTTGAAGAGACTATTGATGCAATAAGCAAGCACAAAACAGATTTGGCAAGCAAATCCATCAGCAATGATGAAACATTCATTACCGAAATGAGCGATGAAGAACTGAAAAATGTATTGAAGTTAAGATTGTGAATCTTCAATGTTCAGGCTGAAGTTCAGGCTTCTTGAAGCGTGTGTCAATGCTCCGATTGAGATTATATCAACTCCCAATTTGGCATAATCCATAATGGTTTTCTCGGTAATGCCTCCTGAAACTTCAATGAGAGAATTGTGACGAATGTCTAATTTTTCAAGCTCAGCAATTACATTTTCAACTTCAGTTGGCCCCATATTGTCAAGCATTACAATATCTGCACCGTTTTTTACACATTCAATCGCATCATCCAAGCTTTCAACTTCAATTTCGATTTTTTTGGAAAAGCTGGTGTTTTCCTTTGCTTTAAGAAGCGCATCCAAAGGTGATTTGCATGTTGCAATATGGTTGTCCTTAATCAAGACCATATCATCCAGGCCGAAGCGATGAGTGTCTGCTCCTCCAACTTTAAGAGCATACTTGTCAAATTTTCCAAGCGCGGGAGAAGTTTTACGGGTTCCAGCGACCCTGACATCGTAATCCTTGACCAAATCAACATAATGATTGGCTGCTGTTGCAACGCCACTCATTCGCATGGACAGGTTAAGTGCGGTTCTCTCAAGCAGCAAAATTGTTCTGGCATCCCCTGAAAATGACATTAAAATATCTCCCTTGGATATTTTTGTTCCATCTTTCAGCCAGAAATTGACCTTAACACCATATTCTTCGAATAATTCACGAATTATGTCAATTCCCGCTAAAATTCCCTCATCTTTTGAAACAATGCTTCCAGTAACAACCTTGCCCTCTTCAACTACCGCATTAGAGGTAATGTCTCCAAATCCTTCATCTTCAGCCAGCATATACTCAATAATCTTTTCCAAAAAATCACCTAAAATTTAATATTACTTATGAATATATATTATACTAATAACTATTAAAGTGATTACATTATGGAAATAATTTTTTTAGGAACCTCATCTGCTGTTCATTCAAAAGACAGGAACCATCCATCAATCGCCATCAAGGCATTTGGGGATGTGATGCTGTTTGATTGCGGTGAAGGAACTCAAAGACAGATACTTTACACAAAAGTAAGTCCAATGAAAATATCCAAGATTTTCATCACACATTTTCATGGAGATCATATTCTTGGCCTTCCAGGACTGTTGCAGTCAATGGGGCTTCAAGGAAGAGAATCCAAATTAACTATTTATGGACCCAAAGGATTGAATAAATTAAAGGATGCAATATATAGCTTAGGTTACTGTTTGATTGAATTTCCAATTGAATTTATTGAAATTGACTCAGGAATTATAGAGGAAACCGATGAGTACATACTCTCCTCACAATGGGTTAAGCATAACGTACCTTGCCTTGCATATTCAATTAAGGAGAAAAAGAAGCCACGTTTTTTACGTGACAAGGCCCTTGAACTGGGAGTTCCCGAAGGCCCTGCCTTTGGAAAATTGCATAATGGCGAAGAAATCGAAGTTGACGGCAAAATTATCAAGCCAGAACAGGTTCTTGGAGAACCTAGAAAAGGAAAAAAGATTACATATTCAGGCGATACAAGGCCTTGCGAGGAATTGATTCAATTTGCAAAAGACAGCAGCATATTAATTCATGAGTCAACATTTCTTAAAAAGGACAGTTTGAATGCTGAAGAGCATGCCCATTCAACTTCCGTTGATGCCGCCTATGTTGCAAGAGAATCAAACAGTGAAGAGTTAATCCTAACCCACATCAGCACACGCTACAGTGAAGATTATGCTGATATTATGCTTAAGGAAGCAAAAGACGTATTCGAAAATACTATAATAGCTAAAGACCTAATGGAGATAAAACTATGAACCTTCCTATAATAGATTATCCCCTTATTACAACATTAATATACGTTCTGATTGTTATAATAATAACATTTGTCGCAACCAAGATACTTACCCTAATAACGAAAAGAATGGAGAAATCCGATAAAGAAATGACTGCAATCTATCTTGTAAGAGACATTATCAAAGCCATTATCTACTTCATTGCAATAATGGCCATCATGCAACTTTTCGGAATAAACCTTGCCGGAACATTGTTGAGTCTAGGTATTGTAGGTATTGCAGTGAGTTTTGCTGCAAAAGACATTATTTCAAATCTCTTTTCAGGAATAATGTTGATTTTAGGTAGAAGCGTCAAAGTGGGCGACACAATTAAAATCAATGATGAAAAGGGTTATGTCGAAAAAGTTTCGCTCAGATCCACAACAATAGTTGACGATTATGGAGTTAAAAACCATGTTCCGAATTCAGTGCTGACCAACAATGAATACCTTGAATATACTGAACATGAAGTAAACAGAGTGGACATTATGGCTGGAATGCCATTGGATGTTGATATTGCGGACTTTCGAGAATACATGATTGCGAAAATGAGAAGTTATCCGGAAATTTCAGACACTCCGAAACCAGATGTTTATGGAAGAGAGATTAGTTTTAAACAAAGTAAAGTTAAAGTCTCATTTTGGGTAAATAATTTTAATGATAAGGACAAATATAAAATAATAATTACAAATGACATAAGAAAATATATGCAAAAAGGTGAAAAAGATGAGTAGTGCACTTCAAGAAGAAATTTTAAAGTTAAAGGAAGAAAAAAATGCAATAATACTTGCACACAACTACCAACCAAAAGAAGTCCAAGAAATTGCAGATTTCCTTGGAGATTCACTTGAGTTATGTATTAAAGCTTCTGAAATAGATGATAAGGATCTTGTAATATTTTGTGGTGTTGACTTTATGGCAGAAACCGCATTTATTTTAAATCCTGATAAAAAAATTGTTATTCCAACTCTTGAGGCCGAATGTCCAATGGCACACATGCTTCCGGAAGAAGAGTTGCTAAAAGCAAAAGAGGAACATCCTGATGCAGGAGTTATCCTTTATGTGAACAGTATTGCAGAAGCTAAACAACATGCAGACACATTATGTACCTCTGCAAATGCAGTTAAAGTTACTGAAAGCTTACCTCATGATAAAATTTTATTTGGACCTGACAAAAACTTAGGAACCCATGTGGCTGAAAAGATAGATAAAGAAATCATTCCTGTTCCAAAAGACGGCCACTGCTATGTTCACAGACTGTTCCATGTTGAAGATGTTGAGCTTAAAAGGGAACAGCATCCTAATGCAGAAATCATATGCCACCCAGAATGTAATATTGAAGTGCAAAATGCATGTGACGTTGTGATGTCAACTGGAGGAATGTTAAGGCATATCGCTGAAAGTGACAAGGAAGAGTTTGTTATCGGAACTGAAATCGACATGATTACAAGAATCAACTCTGAAGTTCCGGGTAAAAAGTTATATCCTTTGCTTGAGGGCGCAATCTGTGAAACAATGAAATTGCACACTCTTGAAAAAATCAGGGATTCCCTTGTTAATGAGGCTCCTGAAGTAACATTGCCTAAAGATGTTGCTGACAAATCAAGAAAAGCAGTAGAACATATGTTAAACGTTTCTAAATAGCTAGTTTAACCTAACTATTTACTTATTTTTTATTTTCTCCATAAATGAATTGAGTTCACTTTCAACTATTGAACAGTCATCATAATCAAGGTAACTGTTTTCATCCTCAAATAAAACAACTGTCACATTTTTCATTAAATCCTTCAATGGCAAAAGATCAAATTCAGGAGTGTAATACATATCATTATTTGAACTGATTATTAATGCATCAGCAGTGATGTTGCCTAGCTTATCCTCAACATTATACTCCATAACACAATCATTACGGAATTTGAAATCATAAACGTCAACAAATAAACCTTCATCAACAAACTCATCCATCAAAACATCAATCTCATCGTTAGACATTTTTTGGAACATTTTTTTGGAAAAATAATTTGAATATAGCAATTTGTTTATGGAAACCATCATGCGGGATAATGAATCACTATACAAATCAGAATAAAAATCATCAGAGGATTCTAAAATGCTTTCCATACATTTAGAAATCACATATCTGTAACCATTTGTTTTATAGGAGCTTCCGGCAATCATTATGAAATCCATTTCATCAGGATATTCGCATGCCCATGTATAAATTTCACATCCTCCTACACCTTTACCAATTAGGCCATGAGACTTTTCGATGTTAAAACGTTCCCTGAGGAATTGTCTTTTAAAATTGACCCTATCTTTCATGGTATATTTTGGAAAATTATGCTTTAGATTGGTTGATGATGGAGAACATGTCCCTGGATATCCCAATGATGTGATTGATATGAAATAATACTGTGAAAAGTCAAATATTTTTCCAGGACTTGTGAGAGAATATAAACCATCAATAGAGGAATAATTGCCGTTGAATTTATGGAAATAAATGATAGCATTGACAATATTTCCGTCTTCATCATATTTCGGAGTTCCTTTAGCAGAGTACTCAACTTCAACATCTTCCAGAACTCTTCCGGACTCGAATTCAAAACTTTCAAGTTTATATTTATCATAATTAATAATCATATCACCATCAAGCATTTATCTCACACCATAAATCATCATTAATATTAATAACTTGAACAAAGTATATAAAATTACCTCATAACTTACCAATCATTGAAAAAAAGGAAAAATAATAATACATTAGTAAAAAAATTAGATGCTCAAAGGTCATCTAAAAAACTGGACAGGAAAACAGTCATTTCAATCTCTTCTCTTGAAATGAAATCATCTAGACGAAATTTTGCAACCTCACTTTGAAAAGGATACAATTTCTCATCAAAATACGCAGTAATTAGCAAATCATCCCCTTCAACCGCAGTTTTTTCATCTAAATTCTCATCTAAAAAAGTCAACTGTTCCTTGGATAAACCTGAAACCAAATACTTTACAAAGTTAACTTCACCCTGGCCATAGTCTGTAATTTTAACAATCATCAAATTGCTCCATAAATTCTTTTAATTCATCACGAATGCTTTCAAGCTCATTGAAACATAAATGCCCCAAATCGGAATCCATTACAATAATTTCAGCATCGTCAATCATTTGAGCCATAGGCATTCCGTCGAGTTCGGGAGGAAAGTGAGGGTCTTGCTTACATGAAATGATGAGTACTTTTGATTTTACCTTATCCAAATCCTTTTCAACATCAAAATACATGCAGGATTCATTGCAGTATTTCAAATCGTAAATGTCTATTTCCAACATTTCATTTCCAAAGTTTTCAAATTCGCTGGACAATTCAATGTTGGACATTGATCTTAAAGCCTCTTTTGAAAGGCCAAAGTTAAATTCGGCGAGATTGGCTATTCTTAATGTTCTAATCAGAGAATAAGTCATTTCGCCTTTAGCATAATCCGGATCAGATGTGATTATTTCATCTACAAATTTTGAGAGAATGAAATCATGTCCCGCCACTTTATAGCTGCTCACTCCTGTTATTAAAAAGTCTGCAAAATCAACGTCTTCAATGACTGAAGTTAAACCAACAAATCCACCCATTGAATTTCCAATGATACCCAAAACATGACCAATGCCAAACTTCTCCTTTAGGAATTGTTTTTGGAAATTGACAACATCCAATATTGAATATTTTGGAAATTTATTTTTCAAATCAGTAGTGGATGGAGAGCATGATCCCGGAGAACCCAAGGAGGTTAAGGAAATGAAAAAATATTTGTTCTCATCAAAAGCATCATCTTTTCCAACCAATGGAGCAATTTTTTTTATGGATGAATAATTGCCTAAAGAACCATGACAGTATAAAATAGCATTAGTTATGTCACCGTTCTCGCCATAAATAGGAGTTCCAAAAGTCATATACTCAACTTTAGCATCATTGATTACTTCCCCATTTTCAAATTCAAAGGATTTTAAAGTAAAATATTCATTTTTGCCTTCAAAATATTCATCGTCGTAAATTTAGATTCCTCCCCTAAACTATGTATATTGATTTTAAAAACAAATTATTTAAATTAATCTAAACAATGTATGTGTGATGAAATATAAAATTTTAGAAAAGCCTAGCTGCGAAGATGCATATGATTTGATTGAAGATGCACTTAGAAAAAGGGCAACAATACTCATTTTTGCATGCTGCAAAGTAAACTATGAAGGAAGAGCACTAAGTGAACTGAACTGGGGAGAACGCATAATAATGATTAAGCCTGATGGAGCGTTTTTAATACATCAGGAAAAGAAAGTTGAACCGGTTAATTGGCAGCCTCCAAAATCAAGAACCAGAGCATACATTAAAAATGACAACTTATTTTTAGAAAGCCACAGAAGAACTCCAAAAGAATTGCTGACCGTTGAAATCAGACAAATTCAATTCATCAATTATGCCAATATCGAAGACTTTGAGGAACTGGAGCAAGCAGGATATGAAAAAGACATGGGCGACATGATAATGGAAAAGCCACATGTGATTGAGGAAGGTTTTACACCCACTGCACGTGAATATAGTGTGGAACATGGATTTATAGACATTTTAGGAAAGGATAAAGAAAATAACTTAATGATATTAGAGTTGAAGGCCCGTAAAGCAGGAGTTACTGCAGTAAAACAGCTTAGAAGATACATCCAGGATTTGGAAAATACGGATAACGACTATCTAAGGGAAGTTGAAGCTGAAAAGAAAAAAATAAGAGGATTGCTTGTTGCACCATCAATCATGGATGATGCATTGGAGATGATTGAAGAGGAAGGCATAGAATTTGTATCCGTTCAACCTCCTCGAGAGTTAAAAAGAGATAAAAAAGTGACACTGGATTTCTTCTAATCTAGAGCCTCTTCAATTCTTTTTAATTCATCCTTATAAAATTGTTTTGTGAATTCATTAGCAGGAATGGAAGTTGTCACATGACAATCCTTTTCCAATTTATAAATAAGATAATCCTCGGTTTCAAGAGGGATACTCTCATCATCACCTAATAATTCAAGGTTTTCCAATTCATCTAAAATATTTTGATATTCCTTCTCTTCAAGGTCGATTATGTCATCCAACTGCATTTCCTGAACTTTAGGATTCAATTGCATTGCAATTGCTACAAATCCATTGACTTTTTTATCGGACAAATCAAATTGAGAAGCTCTGATTTCATCCATGGAAAATTTAATATGCATTATTGTATTTTTTGTAACTGGAATTTCTCTAGATAAACCGATCTGATTGATTTCATAATGATTTTTCCACTCGCCAATTTTATAAACTGCATAATTTATGTCATCGAGATTAATAGTTTTTTCATCTGTCATATTATCACACTTATATTAAATATATTTTTATATTATAATTAATAAATGTAAATTTTAATGGAGGTAAAACTGTGAAAAAATGTCCTGAATGTGGAAATCCTAGTTATGATGGTGCTCCTGTTTGTGGAAATTGTGGTTATAAATTTCCTAAACCAAAAGTTGTAGCTCCAAAAAGGGAAGATATTTTCAAGCAAGACGAAAAAGAACCAAAAACTAATAAAAAATCTTCCAATAACGAGGATACCGTTAGTATTATTAAAGATAACAAGGTTGTTATCGGTGCAATATTGATTATAACTTTAATTGTTATTTGTGGAATATTTCTTATGGGATCAAATAACCAAACCGGCAATAGTAGTAGCTCCAATCCGGTAATCCAAAATACCGGTGATTTACTTGAATACAGTGCTAAAAATTTTGGTTTCAAATATCCAAGCACCTGGAAAGAAGTAAATGGAAGCGATGCTGAACATCCTGGAGCCGTATTCTTCCAAGATGAAAATAATGTTACAATAGAATATTATAACATTTCAAATGATGCCAAATCCCTAAAAGACATAACCCAAGACAGAATTACTCATGCACAGACACAAGGTGCTTATGTTGAACTTGTTGAAACAATAACTTTAGATGGTAGAAACTCATCAAACATATTACTAGAAGATTCTGAAGGAGATTATGTCAGATATGTTTCAATGTTCAGTGATGGGGAATTATATGTCTTTAAAATAACTGGAGACTCTGAAAATTCAGTTAATTCCCAAGACATTGAAAATACCATAAATACCGCAGACATTAAATAAGTATGATTCATTTCATACTTTTTTCTATTTTTAAGTGTTAAAATGACAAAAATAAAACTTGCTCTTTGTCAGATGAATGTTGTTGATGATAAGAAGGCAAACCTTAAAAAAGCCAGCTCAATGATAGCTGAAAGTGCTGAAAAAAATGCTGATTTTATAATATTGCCTGAAATGTTCAATTGCCCATATTCAAATGAAAAATTTATCGAATATGGTGAAGATGAGCATGAAAGCTGCACTTTAAATGAGATTTCAAGACTGGCCAAGGAGAATAACGTTTATATCTTAGCCGGATCAATTCCTGAAAGAGAATCCGACAAACTATACAATACCAGTTATCTATTTGATAAAACCGGGCAGATAATCGCAAAACATAGAAAAATGCATCTTTTTGACATTGACGTTAAAGACAGGATTACTTTTAAAGAGTCTGATGTTTTAACTGCCGGTGACGAATTTACTATTGCAGATACAGAATTCGGCAAAATCGGAATTGGAATCTGTTATGACATTCGCTTTGTAGAACTTGCAAGAATAATGGTTGAAAAGGGCGCTTTAGTTTTGGTTTATCCTGGAGCATTCAACCAAACAACTGGTCCCGCCCATTGGGAGCTGTTGTTCCGTTCAAGAGCCTTGGATAATCAGGCATTTTGCATTGGCGTTGCACCGGCATTGAATGATGATGCAAACTATCACAGCTACGGACATTCCATCGTTACAAATCCTTGGGGAGAAGTAGTTGCCGAGGCAAGTGAAAAAGAGGAATTGATTATCTGTGAAATCGATTTGGATGAAATAAAAAAAGTTAGAGAGGAACTTCCGATTTTAAAAAATAAAAGGGAAGATCTCTACAGAGTATCATTTTAACTTAGCCAATCTTTTTTCAAAGTAAGATAATTTCTTGTCATTGTCCGCAAATACATCAATTGCAGTTTCAATGACCCTCACTTCATTGTCATAATCATTAGCTTTTCTGTATAAGACACATAATCGCTTATATGGAGCATCTTTAGCTTGTTTTGCTTCAACATAACGTTCATATTCTTTTATGGCTTTTTGAACATTTGTTTTTTCCATCTCTTTAATAGTACTCATTGGAATAAGCTTAACAATAGCTTTACCAGATTCTTTTGCTTCTTTTCTTTTTTTAGCTTTCTTTAAAGCTTTATTACAAGACTTTTTAAAGTCCTTATCATCTTCAGCCTTTCTTGCATCTTTGATTAACTTGACTGCATCATCAGTTGCCAAATCACCTAATGCCTGTATGGCTGCAAGCCTAACACCCCAGTCCTCATCTTCAAGACATTTGGCGATTGATTCCAATTCATCTTCAGCTTGAAGCTCACCGAGTGCACGCACTGCAACTTTTCTGACACCAAAATCGTCATCTTCAATGGATTCTACAAAATAAGGAATGACTTTATCATCTTCAGTTTCTTTAAGTGCAAAAGCAAGGAAACGTTTATCCTTTCCTTCAGAGGTTTTAAATTCTTCAATTAATTTATCAACAGCAACATCACCCATACTTCCTAAGATTTCAGCTGCTTTGAATCTGACTTGAGCATTATCATCAGTAGTGGCTTTGATTAATGGTTCAATAGCACTCTCATCAGTGATTCCCACTAGTGATTCAATTGCTTCCTTTCTAACCTTAACATCATCATTTGATAAATTGTTAATGGCTTCTTCAAAACTTAAATTTGACATGATATTAATTAGATTTTAAGAATATATAAATACCCATTATGGGACAATAGGTAATGAATTTTAGAAAAATAACCAAAAAAATGAAATTGACTCAACAAGATTATGAAAAAAAGAAAAGAAATTGAAAATAAAAATTTTCAATTTAAATACAGGTGTATCCACCGTCTACAGCAATTGCTTGACCAGTTACGTAACTGGATTTAGGGGATGCTAAGTAAACAACGGTAGAGTCTAATTCACCGTCAACACCAGATCTTCCAACTGGTACAACAGTTTTAGTGTATGCTTTGTACTCATCATTGTCAATGGTTGAACGGGTGAGTTCAGTTGGGAATGTACCAGGACATATTGCATTTACAGTAATGTTGTATTTTGCCCATTCTGCTGCTAATTGTCTGGTAAGGTTTACTACTCCTCCTTTTGCTGCTGCATATGGGGAGGTTGGTGTTGCCATTGTTCCTACTAAACCAAACATGGATGCTGTGTTGATGATTCTTCCATATTTTTGTGGAATCATTGCTTCACGTGCAACTGCTCTGGACATTTTGAAGGTACCAGTTAAGTCCACATCTACAGTCATGTTCCATTCTTCATCAGATAATAATTCTGCTTCTTTTGTTGCACCGTATCCAGCGTTGTTGTGGAGGATATCAATTCTACCAAAGTGGTCCATAACTTCTTTAACACATGCTTCAACACTTTCAGTGTCAGTTACATCGCAAACTACACCAATGCAGTCTACACCAAGTTCTTTGATTTCTTCTGCTACTTGATCTAATCTTTCTTTCCTTCTTCCTGTTACTACGATGTTTGCGCCATATCTTGCGTATGCTTTTGCCATGTCAACCCCAATACCTGAGGATGCTCCGCTTACTAAAGCTACTTGTCCTTGTAAATTAAATAAGTCATTCATTTTATTACCACCTTAGGCTTTATGCCTATGGTTAAATATATTGCATATCATAGTATTTAATAATTTATATTTAACAAAAATATGAAAACATTAAATATTATTCAATATGATGTAAAAAATAATAGTCATTATCCATTATTTGATTAAATTTAGGAATACAAAAATTTACAGTTTGATAAAAAAATGTTAAAAATTGCAACAATTATTTATTTACAATCAAAAATATAATAAACATTAAAAATAATATAAATTTTACAGCAAAGAGGAACCCATAATGATTGAAGAGCAAACAAAAAATTACAATAAAAAACAAATTTTTAAAATCCTGCACCCATGGGTAAGGAAATGGTTTGACTCACAATTCAAGGATTTCACTCCTGCACAGAAAAAATCAATCATTGACATTCACAAAAAAAACAACATCCTAATTTCATCACCGACAGGATCTGGGAAAACATTAACCGCATTCTTATCCGTCATTAGCGAGCTGACATCATTAGCTGAAAAAGAACAATTGGAAGATAAGGTATACTGCATTTATATCTCCCCGCTAAAAGCACTTGACAATGACATTGAAAAGAATCTGGATGAACCATTGGACGGCATTGAAAAGATTGCCGGTAAAAAACTTGGAATCAGAAAAGCGGTAAGAACCGGAGACACCACACAATACCAAAGACAGAAAATGCTTAAAAAACCACCTCATATACTAATCACAACCCCCGAAACACTGTCAATATTGCTGGTGGCACCAAAATTCAGGGAAAAACTGAGTCATGTCAAATATGTCATAATCGATGAAATACATTCTCTTGCAGAAAACAAAAGAGGAGTTCACTTAAGCTTATCCTTAGAGAGACTGCAGCATTTGATTGGACAGTATACACGAATAGGTCTCTCAGCAACAGTCAGTCCGATTGAAGAGGTTGCAAAATTCCTTGTAGGTTATGAATACGGTGTTGAACGGAATTGCAAAATAGTCAACATAAACTACCTAAAAGAGCTTGACATGGAAGTTATGTGTCCTGTAAGTGATATTGTGCTTGCCGATGAAGAGGACACCCGGCTTGGAATGTACGACCTGCTTGACGATTTGATTCAGGAAAATAAGACTACCCTGATATTTACAAACACACGTAGCGGAACTGAAAGATTTGTCTACAATCTAAAGAAAATGTATCCGATGAATTACAATAACGACAATATCATGGCCCATCACTCTTCACTTTCAAAGGAAGTGAGGCTAGAAACAGAAAATAAGCTAAAAGAGGGAAAATTAAAGGCTGTTGTTTCATCAACTTCCCTTGAACTTGGTATCGACATCGGATATATTGATTTGGTTGTTTTGATAAACTCTCCAAAATCAGTCGCAAGAGCCCTTCAAAGAATTGGAAGAAGCGGACACAGGCTGCATGAAAAATCAAAAGGAAGAATAATCGTCACCGACAGGGACGATTTGGTGGAATGCTCTGTTCTTTTAAAAAATGCAAAGGAAGGAAAAATCGACAAGATCTCAATACCTACCAATTGTCTGGACGTATTGGCCCAGCACATCTATGGAATGAGCATTGAAAATCCGTGGGACATTGACTATGCCTATGATGTTATACGCAAAAGCTATTGCTATAAAGACCTCACAAGGGACGATTATGAGGATGTCTTAAGCTACATGGCCGGAGAATATCCTGAACTTGAGGAAAGATATGTCTATGCCAAAATTTGGATAGACTACAAGGAGAATACCTTTGGAAAACGTGGAAAACTGGCAAGAATGCTTTACTCAACAAACATTGGAACAATTCCAGATTCTTCAGGAGTGCTTGTAAAATATGACGGTGAAACCGTCGGAAAGATTGAAGAGGCATTCATGGAAAGATTGAAAAAGGGAGACACATTCGTGCTGGGAGGTCGAACATACCGCTTCAATTACGGGAAGGGCATGACCATCAATGTAACTCCCGCAAGCGGACCTCCGACAATACCTTCCTGGTTTTCACAGCAGCTCCCGTTATCCTTTGACCTTGCTATGGACATCCAAAAATTCAGGTCATTTATGGAATCAAAATTCGAATACAGAAGAAGCAAGGAAGAGATAATGGAATTCATTTATGATTATCTTTATGTGGACGACTTTGCAGCCAATTCAATTTATGAATACTTTGTCGAGCAATACAAATACGCAAAGATTCCCTCAAACCGGTGCCTGCTCATCGAATACTACAAGGGCTTTGGCGGAAGAAAATTCGTAATATTCCATTCCCTATTTGGACGCAAGGTTAACGATGCCCTTTCACGTGCAGTCGCTTATGTTGTTGCTCAAAGATACAACACCAATGTTACAATATCCATATCAGACAATGGATTTTACTTGAGTTCTGATGGAACAATTGGCGGTTTGGAATCATTTAAAAAGTTAAATCCAGAAAATTTTGAAAGGATACTTACAAATTCATTGAACAAAACCGAAACATTGGCTTCAAGGTTCAGGCACTGTGCAGGAAGATCACTGATGACACTTAGAAGATACAAGGGAGAGTCCAAGTCCGTTGGCCGCCAACAGGTAAGGGGAAAGATTCTGCTTAAGTTCGTTCAGGAAATGGATGACAATTTCTCGATTCTAAAGGAAGCTCGAAGGGAAGCAATGGAAGATTACATGGACATTAAAAATGCATTGAAAGTAATCAACATGATTGATTCAGGAGAGATGGAAATAAAAACCATTGACACTGTAATACCCAGCCCATTTGCATTCAATTTGGTTTCACAAGGTTATCTTGATGTCCTGAATCAGAATGACAAAGCAGAATTTACAAAAAGAATGCACAAAGCAATACTTGACCAAATTAGGGATAAATTAAAAGATATCTATTAAACTTCAAATGGAAAATACTTTTATGAATAAGATTAAATAATTATATAAAAAGGTGATATTATGACTAAATGGAGCGCAGTATTTGTAGGTTTCATACTAGCAGTTATAGTTAAATCATTTTTTGCACCCTATGAATTTATAGGATTATTAATCGTAGGATTTATTACCGGCTACATTGCACATTCAGGAGCCTTAGGGGGGATGTGGAATGCCGCAGTTGCCGGAGCATTGGGCACAATAATCAGTGCAATATTATTCATATTACTTGCAACATTCGGAGGAAGTCTTGTCGGAATCTTTGGAGGTTTGACCGGATTTACCCTTTCAGGAACTGCAGGTATTATAGCAATAATCGAATCCTTAATATATTATGCAATTGTAATGGGAATTACAGGAGCGCTTGGAGGAGCAATAGCTTCTAAAGACTAAATTTTGGAGTAAAATAACATGATGAAATTCTTACCAGACATAAACATTAAAGCTTTAGTATTTGGTGCGGCAATAGCTGCAGCATTCATACTATTCGGATATCAAATCAATGATTGGCTGTATCCATTCTCAGCAATAGGCCTATTGTATATCGGATATGGACAAGACAGCATTAAAAAAGGAGCAATATTAGGAGCTCTAGGTGCAACTCCAATTGTTGTATTAACCTTACAGGGATACATGGGAACTTTTTCAGGATTCTTTGTAACTGAAAACGGAATAATGACTGTAACCTTAATAATCATTCTTGTTGGTGCTTTTGTTGGTCTTGTTGGTGCATGGACAAAAGCAAATCGTGTAAAAGCATTAGCTGAATATGAGAAAAAACAGAATATTGGAAAAAATAAGAATAAAAATAAAAAGAATAAATAATAACTCTATGTTATTATTTTTTCTAATTCATCTCTTTCTATACCACGTTTAATTTCTAAAGCGATTCTTCTACCCATACTCATTGGTTTACCGTATGTTAAGTAGGAGTAAGGAGAACCGTCCATAAAGGTGTTTGTACCACCATCAGTTCTTGCACTGATTTCAAAACAGATTACTTCTAGGTTATCATTAACTAATGTTTGCATACAGAATGGACCATTCAATCCTGGTGCAACTAATTTTTTAGCGCTTTCAGTTAATTTGTCTGCAATGTCAAATACTTGTGGAAGTAATGATTCACGAATTACTGCAGGGTGGTTACCTGTTACAACATAAGATGGGCTTAAATCAATATCCAATTGGTCTTTTGCAGGCATTCTGACAAATCCATCAATACTGGATTCGTATCTTGTGTCCATACCCATCAATTCAACGGTATCATCAAGTGCGGAGTAGAAATAGTGTATACAGTAGTTACATCCTGAAACGTATTCTTCAATGTGTGCAGCTTCCACATCACTGTCTTCTAACCATCCACGTGCTTTCATTGCTTCGATTTTTGCATCGAACTCTTCAGTTGAAGATGCTACAAAGTAACCTCTTCCTCCTCTAGCACCTGGGAATTTGACCATTACAGGACGGTCAATTTGATCAGGGCTGTCATATTTGAATGGTATTCTCACATCACCTTCAACGAGCAATGCTCTTTCCTTGTCTCTTTCAGCTTCCCATCTGAGCACATCTCTGTTTCCAAACATTGGGACGTTGAACTTGTCTTCAACATTATCGAGACCAGCATAAGCGACAAAAGATCCATGAGGAACAACGATTGCATTCATGTCTCTGAGTTTTTGTTGAACATCCTCATTGACAATGTCCTTAAATTCATCGACGATGATGTATTCGTCAGCTACTCCAAAACGTTGATATGGAATTTCTCTTCCCTTTTGACATACAATAGCTGTTCTAAATCCTTCTTCCTTTGCACCTTGCAAAATGTGTAAGGAGGTGTGGCTTCCGAGAGTGGCTATTGTGATTTCACTTTTGTCATATTTAGCCAAAATATCTAAAATATCTTCCTTTTTAACTTCTCCCATTTTATCTTCTCCTAAAAGAATGATAATTATATTTATATTTTTAACAATTAATAAAGTTTTTTTAATTAATTTTAAAAGAGATAATTAACAAAATATAACATGAATAATTGAGGATTGAAAAAAATGTTAATTGGTTTAATTTCAGACACCCATATCCCAGATAGAGCGAAAGTGTTGCCTACAAAAGTGCTTGAAGCATTCAATGATGTTGAATTGATATTACATGCAGGAGATTTGACTTCACCAAGAGTTATTGAGGAATTGGAAGAAATTGCTCCGGTTATGGCAGTGCAAGGAAATATGGACAGGGCCAATGGGATTGACTTGCCTAAAGCCAAAGTGATTGAAGCTGAAGGTTTAAGAATCGGAGTAATACATGGAGAAGTATATCCTAGGGCAGATTCAGACCAATTAATATATCTTGCCAAGGAACTGGATGTCGATATCCTTGTTTCAGGACATTCCCACCAACCAAAAATAGAGCAGAAACATGGAGTGCTGCTTTTAAATCCTGGAAGTCCAATTGTTCCAAGGCTTGCAGACAGAACAGTAATGCTGCTTGAAATCAACAACAAGCAAGTGGATGTTGAAATTGTGAAAATCGGCGCTCCGGTATGTAGTGCACTTGATTTTGACCAATACAAGAGGGATTGAAATGGGAAGCAAATGGCAAATGGAAAAGCATAATGATCCATATTATAAAAAAGCTAAAAAAGAGGATTACCGATCAAGAGCATCATATAAACTCAAACAACTCGATAAGAAATACAAGCTCATAAAGGAAGGAAATACTGTGGTTGACCTTGGAGCGGCACCTGGAGGATGGTCCCAGGTTGCCTTGGAAAAAGTGGGCGAAGAGGGAATCGTTGTTGGAGTTGATTTAAACAGGTTTAAAAAATTCCATGAAGAAAACTATTACGGAATCAGAGGAGATTTCACAACACCTGAAGTCCAGCAAAAGATAATGGATTTAATAGGCGGAAAAGCAAAGGTCGTGATGTCTGATGCATCCCCTTCACTTTGCGGAATAAAGCAAATCGACCAGCTCAGGTCAATCGACTTGACCTATACAGTCATTGGAATAGCTGAAAACATCCTCGAGCCAAAGGGAAACCTGGTGATGAAAGTGTTCCAGGGCCCGGAATATAAGGAGATGCTGGATTCACTTAAAGGCAAATTCAGACATGTAAGAAGCACAAAACCCGCATCATCACGTAAAAAAAGTTCTGAAATGTATGTTGTTGGCCTGGAATATATGCCAAATAAAAAAAAGAGAAAAAGAAAATAATTTAAAGACTGTTATATGCTTTGTTAGCAGTGTCTAATTTTTCTTTTGCAAATTCAATCCTACTGTCAACCTCATTTGATGGTTTGCCTGCATCAAGAGCGCTTTGAACATTTTGAATGGCCGAATTGGCCCGTGTCAACTCTAATTTTGCATCATTGTAAACTTTAACATCATCAGCGCCGCCTGCATAATAAGTTGATTTTATACTGTCAAACTTCACAGACAGATTGTTATATGAGGATTGCAACTCAGCAAGCTGATCATATTGGGTTCCAGATGAAATTTCATTGGTAATTCCACTGGAAACAATACTGTAACCTACATAAGCCACCACGATAATTGTTGAAATAATCATGATAATTCCCACAACAGAAATTAACATTGAAGTGGATTTAAATAAGCTTAGCCTAGATTTTCTCATATTAACCTCAATCTATAAATTTAATAGTAATAAATATATCGATATTACTATATTAATGTTACTTTTCAAATGCTCTCACAAAATATTTTTTAAGTATAAAAAATAATATTATCTTGATGAACTCTACAGCTAAAATTCAAACATCAACCGCAAAATTTGAAGAATTTTTTGCGACATCTTACAAGGACGATGTATTTAAAATACTTGAAAAATACCCTGATGAGCGATCACTTATCGTAAATTATCAATCATTGGAGATATTTGATCCTGAACTGGCGGATTTGCTAATTGAAAAACCGGAAGAGGTTATTCAAGCTGCACAAATTGCTATTAAAAACATCGATCCATTGGTAAAAGATGCAGACATTAATATTCGTTTTCAAAATCTGACAAACATAATTCCCCTAAAAGACCTTTTGAGCAAATACATTGGAACATTTGTTTCAGCAGACGGAATTGTGAGAAAAACAGATGAGATAAGGCCTCGTATTGAAACTGGTGTTTTTGAGTGTAGAGGATGTATGAGATTGCACGAGGTAGAGCAGACTTCATCAAACACAATCATCGAACCGTCATTATGTAGCGAATGTGGTGGAAGGTCCTTCAGATTGCTTCAGGAGGAATCAAAATACATTGATACACAAACCGCAAGGATGCAGGAACCTTTGGAGAATTTGTCCGGAGGAACCGAACCTAAGCAGATGCTGATGATTTTGGAAGACGATTTAGTTGATGAATTAAACCCTGGAGACAAGGTAAGAATAACCGGAACATTGAGAACCTTCAGGGAAGAGAGAAGTGGTAAATTCAAAAATTACATTTATGTAAATCATATTGAACCTTTAGAGCAGGAATTTGAAGAACTGCAACTTTCCGAAGAGGATGAGGAAAAAATTATTGAATTATCACAAGACCCTCACATTTACGATAAAATTATTAAATCAACCGCTCCGTCAATCAGAGGATATCGTGACGTTAAAGAGGCTATCGCTCTTCAATTGTTTGGAGGAGCAGCCAAACAGCTCGAAGATGAAACCAAATTAAGGGGAGATATCCATATTCTTATTGTTGGAGACCCTGGTATCGGTAAGTCCCAGATATTGAAATACGTTTCAAGGCTTGCACCAAGAAGTATCTATACAAGTGGTAAAGGTACAAGTGGAGCCGGTTTGACCGCAGCAGCAGTCAGGGACGAGCTTGGCGGATGGTCATTAGAAGCAGGTGCATTGGTGCTTGGGGATCAAGGTAACGTATGTGTTGACGAATTGGACAAGATGAGAGCCGAGGACCGTTCAGCGCTTCACGAAGCATTGGAACAACAGACAGTAAGTATTGCTAAGGCAGGAATCATGGCTACATTAAACTCAAGATGTTCTGTTCTTGCAGCTGCAAACCCTAAATTCGGAAGATTCGACAGATACAAAGTGCTTGCAGAACAAATTGACTTGCCTGCCCCAATTATTTCCCGTTTCGATTTGATTTTTGTTATTGAAGATAAGCCAAGCAGAGAAGGAGATTCAAAATTAGCGGAACACATTCTTAAAATACATAAGGAAAATACTGTTGATTATGAAATTGAACCTGAACTGCTTAGGAAATATATCGCTTATGCACGTAAAAACGTTAACCCTCAATTAACCGATGAAGCAAACGAAATTCTGAGAGAATTTTATGTTAATACAAGGAACAGTAATCCTGAAGAACAGGGCGCAGTTCCGATTACTGCAAGGCAATTGGAAGCTATTATTCGTTTATCTGAGGCAAGCGCTAAAATCAAGCTTAAAGATTATGTAGAAAAAGAGGATGCTGAAAAAGCAGTAAGGCTTCAAATGGCTTGTCTTAAGGAAGTGGGTGTTGACCCTGAAACTGGTGAGATTGATGCAGATATCGTCAGTGGAGGAACACCAAAATCAGATAGGGATAAAATTCAAAGGGTTACTGATGAAATCAAACTCCTTCAGGAAGAATTTGCAGGTGACGCTCCATTGAACGTATTGCTCTCAAACATGAGTGAAAAATACGGCGTCAGTGAAGATAAAACCGAGCAAATTATTAGAAATCTTGTTGCTAAGGGAGTCATTTACCAGCCAACCACTGGATACTTTAGACAAGTGTAATTTTAATGGAATATTAATTTGATTTCTAATCAAATACATATTTTCCTACTTTTTTTATTTAATAAAATTCAATTTTTTCATGCTAAATTTTAACATTACATTTAATAATTATTAAAGATAAATTTAAAATTATTATGAAAAAGCTGTTGTTGATTGTATTAGTCTTTTTAATCATAGGTACCGTTAGTGCTCATGAGGACATAAACGGCACTGCAGATTCCCTACTCAAAGATACGGAATACAATTCACAAATCGACGATGACGATGATATTTTGGAAGTCGAGGAGAATGAATATATTCCTGTTGAAGTCAAGGTTGACGAACCATGGAATCTGAAGGTTTACATAGATAGGCAGGACTCTGCAATCAATGATGAATTGGACAACGTGTCCCATGACCAAATTGACATTCCGACAAGCGTCATGAACGGCGAAGATGAAGTGCCGTTGGCTTTGGGAAAACATAAAATAGTATATGAATTCAAATTCATAAATACCACTTCAGTATACAGACCTGAAGCCTACGTCAGTGATGGAGGAGTTCATTTTGATTTTAACTTTCTGCGCTACAGCAAAAATCCTCAAAATTCAATTTACAGGTTCAGCTCTCAATTCAACATTATCGAAGGCATAGAACCGATTGTTAAAACATTATATCCAAACGATCTCACCATAACCCAATCCGATTCACTTTTCTTTAAGGTTAAGGGAATACGCTCCGGTGAAGCGAACTTTTATCTTGACGATAAGTTTATCGGCACATTTGACCTTGATGAAAATCCTTTCGAGGATGAGCTTGACACCACAAAATTGGCAATTGGCTCTTATAATCTGGTCTGCATAATAAAATCAAATAATGTCTATTCAGACTATAATGTGAGTGCAGACAATTCAAATTCAATGCTTAATGTTAATTTTGCCAAATCCAAAACAGTCTCTTCACCAAACAAGTATGTGATTATCGTCAACACCACTTTAAATGTTCGTGAAATGCCTGAACCGAATCCGATCTATATAGATGCCCATCCAATTGACATAACATACACAAGAAGCATCCCCGTATACTTTGAGGGTGAAGGAGACGGGAATTTTACAGTCTATATTGACGGCAAGAAGGTTTATGAAAACTCAATCCTGTTAACATGGGAAAACGCATGCTATATCCCTACAAAAGATGGCGATGGAAATTACTTTGATGAGGGAACCCACGACATTTCATTTGTATTCACATCCTCTGACAGGTATTCCACTTACAATCCTGGAGTGTCCTGGAACAACAATGCATTAACATTCAGCTTTTTAGAATCAGAGCAAAGCAGCTCCTTTTTAAACGACAAGTACATTGCAAATACAAAACTGAACATTGTCAACAAAAACGCACAGTTCATTCCTATATCTTCCAATGATAATGTAAAAATTGTCCACACCGATGACATAAAACTCAAAATCGACGGCCTGCCTTACTATTACAATCTGACTGTCTTTGTTGATGATGTTGAAATCTATGATTCATACACCTCAGACAATACAATAGCTATCAAGACATTCTTTGAAAGGTCATCCATTTTTGAGACAAACGAACGGGACATCAAAACCGGAAGCCACAGCATAAGGTTTGAGTTCAAGGCAGCATACACATATGACGTTGACGCTGAATTCAAGGACAATACCCTGCATTTCAAGTTCAACCAGATTGACTCAACCGTTAATCCGAAAGGGGTTTACTATCAGTTGAACACTTCCCTGATTGTTTCTGAAAAGGAAAAGACAGTCCATATCCTTAAGGTGAAAAACTATACCTACTTTGATGACACTGAGTTTGCGGTTAAGATGGACACCTATAAGCCGGAAGACCCTGATGACTGGGATGAGGACGATGATGAGGAAAATCCAATAGGCACACAGGATGTCGGAATCATTGTAAGCGATGAGAATGGAGTGGTCTATATCGGAGATTACCTGATGAATGTCTACCAGAAAAAGCAGTGGAATTACGATGACTTTGAAAATGAAAGGGTGCCGAAAGCCGGAATATATACCATGAAAATCATCAATTTGGCAGACAATACCTATGACACTGCAAAATTTGAAGTCAAAAAGGCAAATAGGATTTTCGCCAAAAAATATACCTCTGATGACTTTAACGTTCTCTTCACACTTGACTTTTCATCATGCAAGGAGGATCTTGACGGATACTGTCATGTCACCCTCGACAATGATGAAAAGGTAATCAACGTCAAGAAAGGTCTTGTCAAAAGCAAAAAGGAAGTTCTATTTAAGGACATGGACCCTGGAGTTTACACAGCAACATTCACCCTTAAAGGAGACGAGATCTACAATGATGTCACCTTAAAGTCAAAGGTCACCGTTAAAAAAGAGGCTCCGACAATCAGCTACCATAAAAGTGGCACAAACAAGCTTGACCTGACAATTGACATTGGCAAATCAAAAACCGATGCGATTTTGACCGTTAGCGCCGGCGGTGTGGTGAAGAAGTTTAACATAGATAAGAATACCAAGCATCTTACCGTTGAATTTGGCGGTTTAAGCTCCGGAAACTACAATGTTGAAATAGATTTCAAAGGCAATGAAAGATACACTGCCAAAACACTCCACACCACATTGGGAATTTCCCACAACCCGCAAACACCAGTTTCCGAGCCTGTTGAGGACACCGAACCTGGAAAAGGTTTAGGTAACAATACCGGAGGAATAGGTACCGGAAGTGGAGACGGTAATGTGACCGGCAGCGGAAACGGCACATACAACGGAAAGATATCATTAAACGGCAAAGGATTTAACGGAGATTTAGGTTCTCAGGGAAGCGGTCATGGAGACGGAGCCAAAAGTTATGAAGTCACCAAAAACATCATAAAATTCGATGAGAATTTAAATGCATTATGGATATTTTTAATTATCGCACTTATTACTCTATTTTTAGGTTTCATTTATAAAAGGCGTAACGATGACGAAGTTGAGGAATATTAGTTTCCCATCATCAAATTTTTAAGAGATATTTTTTATTCAAATTTTTAATCAATAAAAAAAATAATCAAGACTTTTTTTATAAATTTCAATGTTACTTTTATATTACTTGAATTGAAATATAATATTATATTCAATTATGAATAATGAAAATATAGAGTTGTAAAATTATGAAGATGAAAAATATAATACTAATAACATTTCTGTTATTGGCAGTTTTAACAATCAGCACTGCTAGTGCGGCTGAGGATGTTGCATCTGATAACATTACAGTTAGTGATAATTCAGAGATTGTTGCTGCTGAAGATGATGACGATGCGTATTTAGATTATGACATCTATGCAAATGAAAATGAAGAAATATGCATAAATGTTAATGATGAAGAATATAACGAAAGTGCAGAAGTTGCATGGATAGAAATGCCACTTGAGGCAGAAGGTAGTTTCCAAATTTGGAACAATAACAATTTAGTTGCAAGTAGCGATTTCAATGCTGATGATTATGATGAACATTGGGATGTTGATGAAGAAGAAGATGAAATGATATATGGGACTATATTCTTAAAAGACCTTGATTTCACCAAAATCCATGATGGAGATATATTATCTTTCCAATTTTTTGAAAAAGGAGAAACTGTACCTGTTGACGATTTAACAATGCTATACAAAGTTAAATTAACTGATTCATATATGACATTAACTGAATATGATGAAGAAGCGGAAGATGTTGATACCACATATATAGAAACAGAAATTGTCATGGACGAAGGGTGGGAAGAAACTGAATTCGTTACATTTACAGTTAAAGAGGGTATTGATGGCAGAATTGTAATTTATCTCAATAACACCATAGCATTTAATAAAACCTTGTCTGAATTAACAGAAGATGACGAATCTTCCGGAGAGTATACTCTCCTTATTGGTGATTTAAATATAACCACAGCCGGAACATATACCATACTCGATTATTTTTATGATAACGAAGGAAACATCTTGTATCAATATGATGAAGAATACCCGGAAACTCTAATATTATTCCCATCACAATCAACAACTGTAGGTAATGTGACAATTGATTTTAATTCAAAGCCTACAATAATAAACGGTACTGAAAGTTTTATTACAATTTCAAATGCCAGTGCAGATGATGAAATATTAGTATACATTAATAATGAAGGTCCAATTCACATTAAACTTAACGAATGTAGAAATGATACAGAAGGCAATTATTTTCTCGGTTCTAAAGAATTGAACATGCCCCCTGTGGCTGGAGAATATAATCTGAACATTACATACAGGGGCGAAAATAAAACTGGTAAAGTTACTTTAATCTCCAACATAATAATTGCCATTAATGAAGAAGACATAATTTATTACAAATTAGATGACGGTTTTGTTTCTATTAGTCTAGAAGAAGGATATATTGAAGAAACTACCATGGAGGGTAAAATTAATTTAACCATAATGAATGATAATGAAATTATAGCTACCTTTGTAAAAGATCTTGATGACTTACCATACAGTGAGGATATATTCGAAGACTCACGTGTAATTAAAACTACAGATTCTGACATCACAACTAAATTAAATGGAACATACAAAGTTATTGTAAGATATTTTGATGGTAATGAAGCAAATACCACAGCTGAAGGCATAGTGACTTTCAAAATATTCACTCCTGAAGATTATGGAACATCAATCAATACAACTATTAAAAATAAAACTGCCTCCATAATCACATTCAAGGACATTCCTTTAAGTGAAGACATAATTGCTGAAATTGATGGAAATCCAATTGACATATCTGAATTAATAGATGGGGACTCAGAAGAAGGATATTATATAAAATATGATCAACTAGATGGACTTACAGATGGGACTCATTCAATAAGAGTATACCTCAAGGATGTGGATTCCACAGAATTAGCTAGTGGAACCGTCTTTGTTGATGTTGAAGAAAACATTGACCTCAATTTAACAATTACTGTTGCTAACATTGAGGAAGGAAATGTAGCTACTGTGGTAATTACAACCAACAGCAATTTCACAGGAGCCATTGCAGTTCAAATCGGAGCAAACAATTATTCTGTAAATATTGTTAAAGGTCAAGGAAGCATTCCAGTATCAGGCTTAAAAGCAAACACATACACTGCAACCGCATTATTCAAATCCGATGGAATATTCACTGACGCAACAAAAGCTGCAACATTCACTGTAACCGCAAAACCTGCAGCTCCGTCAACTCCTGCAGCACCAGCCAAAAAAGTCATCAAATTAACCCTTAAAAAGGTTAAGGTTAAAAAATCCGCTAAAAAACTTGTCTTGAAAGCAACATTAAAAATCAATGGTAAAGCTCCTAAAAAAGGAACTAAAATCAAATTTACTTTCAAAGGCAAAAAATATATCGGAAAAACCAATAAGAAAGGTGTTGCTAAAGTAACCATCAAGAAAAAAGTCTTGAAAAAACTTAAAGTTGGTAAAAAGGTAAAATACACCGCTAAATACTCAACTAAAACAGTTAAAAGAACAGCTAAAGTAAAAAGATAAGGATTAACTTCCTTATTTTTTCTTATTTTTTTAATTAAACCACACCTACAAAAAAACATAACCATTTCAAAGAATTATTTTCTGCAACGTTTAAATTTTTTCAAAATAACAATACATTAATATAACATTAAAACTAAATTTAATATATTATACTTATACTCATTTTTATGGAGAGATAATTATGGACAATTATGAAGATTTATTAGAAAGAGCAATAGACCAATTACCTCCTGAAGTATTTGAACACAAAAGATTCAAAATCCCTAAAGCTTATTCAGATATCCAAGGTAATAGAACATTTATTAAAAACTTTAAAGATGTTGCAGAAGGCTTGAACAGAGACCCTCAACATTTATTGAAATTCCTGATGAGAGAGTTAGGTACTGCAGGAAATATCGAAGGTCAAAGAGCAATCTTACAAGGTAAATTTACCCATTACCTAATTAACGAAAGAATTGAAGATTACGTGGACAAATACGTTATTTGCCATGAGTGCAACAGACCAGATACCAGAATTATCAGAGAAGGTAGAATATTCTTACTTAAATGTGCTGCATGCGGTGCAACAGCACCTTTAAAAACATTATAATTCTACTTTTTTACTTATTTTTTTACTGATACCATGTTTTGTCCAGAGTGCGGAAGTACAGATAAGGAAATGGTTGGAGACATCTGCATAGACTGTTTTTTAAAGGAATTTCAGATGATTGAAATACCGGAACGCATAGAAGTTCAAATCTGCAGCCATTGCAACAGCAAATTCCAGGAAGGAAAATGGATTGATGAGTTCATTCCAGAGGAGGAAATCATCTATCGCGCACTCGAGAACAACATAAAAATCGCTGATGAAGTTTCAAATGAAATCATCAACCTTGAAATTGACCAGATTAGAGGAACATTGGCAAACTGTTTTGTGGAAGTAATAGGAGAGGTTCATGGAGTGCAGATTGAAGAAACCCATGAAAGTGAAGTGAAAATCCTAAAGACCGTTTGTCCGACATGCAGTAAAGTGCAATCAGGTTATTATGAAACCGTGATTCAATTCAGGGCAGACAAAAGAGAGATAAAAAGCGAAGAATATGATAAGGCCGACGAGATTGTTGAGCGAACACTGACCAAGCAATCAAAAAGCGATAAGCTGGCGTACTGTCCTCAAATAGCAAGACTTAAGGAAGGCCGTGACTACTACATTGGATCTTTTAAATCCGGCCATAAGGTTGCTGAAGCGCTAAAGGAAGAGTTTGGAGGAATCATCAAGGAATCTCCAAGGCTCATCAGTGAAGACAAATCAACCGGAAAAGGACTTTACAGGGTCTGGATTTCCGTAAGAATTCCTGAATTTGAAATTGACGACTTTATCAGATTTGAAGACAAGGTAATTCAGGTTAAAGGCATCAGTAAAAGCAGCGTTGTGGGAGCAGACATTTCAACAGGCAAAAAGCATAACATTCCAATGAAAAACATGGAAAGCATCGAAATGGTTAAAAAGTCAGATGAAATAGAAACCACAACAATAATCTCAAAATCTCCAAGCATCATACAAATATTGGATCCTAGCGATTATTCCGCAGTGGATTTGGAAATGAAAGATGAATTTGCAGGATACAACATTGGAGATGAAATCAAACTTATCAAAATTGACAATTACATTTATTTATTGAATTAAGTGATAGAATGAATATTGAAGAAAAAATTCAATTAATCGAAGAAGGAACCTTGGAAGTTATAGATACCGAAGAATTAAAGGAAGTTCTTGAAAAGGACCAACCTATAGCTTATACGGGTTATGAACCTTCAGGTAAAATCCATTTGGGACATGCTGTAACCGTTCAAAAGTTAAAGCAATTGCAGAAATTAGGCTTTAAAATCAAAATACTCTTGGCGGATTACCATGCATTTTTAAATGGTAAGGGAACCGTTGAAGAAATTGCTGAAACCGCAGAATACAACAAGAAATGTTTCCAGGCATTGGGCCTTGACGAGACAACAGAATATGTATTAGGTTCATCATTCCAGTTAAACCCAGATTACACTGATAAAGTTTATCAATTAGCTACCATGACCACCTTAAAAAGAGCAAGAAGAAGTATGGATCAGGTAAGTCGTGCCGATGACAATCCAAAGGTAGCTAGCGTAATTTATCCAATAATGCAAACTGTGGACATGGCCGCTTTGGAAGTTGATGTCGCACTTGGAGGAATGGAACAGAGAAAAATCCAGATGCTTGCAAGAGAAAACCTTGAAAGAATCGGCGAAAACGTTCCTGTATGTATCCACACCCCATTGTTGCACGGTCTTGACGGTGACGCTAAAATGTCTTCAAGCAAAGGAAACTACATTGCAGTAGATGACAGCGTTGAGGAAATCACCAAAAAAATCAAGAAAAGCTTCTGTCCGCAAGGAGAAGTTGAAGGAAATCCAATGATTGAAATAGCTGAAACCTTTGTTTTCCCAAACCAGGAAAAATTGTTAATCAAAAGACCTGAAAAGTTCGGTGGAGACATTGAACTGACACATGATGAATTGATCAAGGATTTCAGTGAAGGCAACTTGCATCCTATGGATTTGAAAAATGGAATTAAAGATTTCTTAATTGAATTCTTTGCTCCTGTCAGAGAATATATGGAGGAAAATTAAATGGTTGAAGAAAAAGAAGAATTCGAAATGGGCATACCTAACGGTGTCGGCGAACAGATGCTTGCTCATGCCTTTGAAAAATTCGACATTACCTTGGAGCAAACCGAATTTGGCCCAAAAATAATTGGAGAATATGAGGAGCTTGTAAAGGTAAGGGAATTCTTGGAAAACGCAATCCGCGAAAGATTAGCAGAACTAGAAGGGAAAAAATAATTTTCCTTTAACTTATTTTTTTTGATTACCCAAACACCAATGGGATTTTGCCCATTGAAAGATGTAACTTATTTTTTACTTCAATGAAATTGGACAGGTATTTTAAAAATTATCGTAATTTGGAGAAATTTCAGAGCATACTAATCATCCAATACTCATTGTTCACTTGAAACTGACTAAAATCATGATTAAATTTAATAATCATGATTAAACATTACTATTTAATTATTTTGGTGTTTTCTCAACAGATTTTAAAGTTGATGCATATGCAGGCATCGCATTTCCTGCAGTGGCTCAAACAGACATGTTCATATCCGAAGCTGCAAAACCATTAGGAACAGAACCAGTAGATTACCACCCAATGAACAAGTTAGTTTAAGACCCAATCTGTTAAAACATTTTACGGACTTCTACAGGATTTGTTGTTTTGCAAATCTTAAACATTAATCCAAAAATACCGAATTAGCACTGGACACCACTAAACACGTCCAGTGCTTTAAAAGAAATAGCTAATTTTAAATATTAAAAAAAAGATTATAAAATGCAGTCGGGACAGATTCCCAGATATGGTGCCACAGCTTTTTTAATGTCTGAAGATACCTTGTTTTTGCCATTGTTTGCATCAATTATCTCATGAGTGTAATTTCCAACCAGTTTTAAATAGTTTTCCTTAACGCCGGTCAAGAATTCCTCATCTTCAAATGTATCCTCACCGGATGCTCTTGCAACAGATGTTTTAACATCCAAATCCATTAAAATCAATAAATCCGGCTTTTTGGCATATCTGTTAAGCACTTCAATCCATTCTGCAGGTTCCTGATAGGCCAATGATGAAATGAATGACCTGTCGGAAATTATTATTTTTGACTTATCCTCTAACTTGTCCATTATCATCATTCTGTCGGCTGCAAAAAGAAGCCCCAATGTCTTTTGAAGCCTGTCTGTTGTAGCGTCAGGACGTTGTAAAATCTTACGAATTAACCTGCCGACTTCGGAATCGGTCGGTTCAACCAATGTTTCAACCCTGAATCCGTTTGCCTCGAGCCATTCTTTTAACATTTGGATTTGGGTTGATTTTCCAGCACCATCTATTCCTTCAAATACTATGTACATATGATAGAATATGTTTTAAATTTAATATATAATTAATGACAAAGTTATAAATGAATAATCAATCAAGGTGTAAAAATAAAATGGTTTTAGAAGAATTACTAGCGCCGGCAGGCTCTCCTGAAGTGTTGACAATTGCAATCAATGCAGGGGCAGATGCAGTTTATCTAGCCGGACAGAATTATGGTGCCCGGGCATATGCTAAAAACTTCAGTTTAGAGGAAATTAAAAATGCCGTCGAATATGCTCACTTGAATGGTGCAAAAATCCATGTGACAGTCAATACATTGATAAATAATTTTGAGATTGTTGACGTTCTCAAATACTTATTTGAATTATACAAAATGGGAGTGGATGCTGTAATCGTGCAGGATTTCGGTTTAATCTGGCTTTTAAAAACATTCATTCCAGATTTGGAGGTTCATGCGTCAACACAGATGGGACTCAACAACTACTCATCAATCAGATGGGCGGCCAAAAACAATATCAAAAGGGTTGTGCTTCCAAGGGAAGTCACTATCGAAGAGATCCGCCAGACAACAGAGCAGCTTAAAAAAGACAATATCGACATGGACATTGAAGTGTTCGGCCATGGGGCATTGTGTTACTGTGTCAGTGGAAAATGCTATATGTCCTCATACAACAGCGGAAGAAGCGGAAACCGTGGAGCATGCGCCCAGCCATGCAGAAGAGAATACCGCTTGAAATACAGAGGATACAATATCGGAAACGGATATCTTCTCTCAACACATGACCTGGCTACCTACAATCACCTTCAAGAGATTTCAGATGCCGGAGTTAAATCCCTCAAGCTTGAAGGAAGGATGAAATCCGGAGACTATATCGGAACAATCGTCAACAGCTATCGCAACCTCATTGACGGCAATCCCGGAGATTACAAAAAAGACTTGCACCTTGTTTTCAACAGACAGTTCACCGACGGATACATGATGGGGGACAAACCTGGAGAAGTGATGGGCAGAGGCCATTCAGGCCATGAAGGACTATACATTGGAGACATTGTTGACATTGACGGGACAAAAGTTACAATCGAAATTAAAAACCATGAAATTCCTGTGATTCTTGAGCCGGGAGACGGAATTGCATTCAAATACAACGGCAAAATCAAGGGAATTTATCTTGAAAACATCATAAAGCAGGATGCAAATGAAATCATCATTGACACCACCCGCCTTGTTAAGGTTGGAACAGAGGTATTCATCAGCTATTCAAAATCCACCCACGAATACCTTAAGCAATTTGAAAAGAAAACCATCAAAAATAATATCGGCATTAACTTATCCTTAACATGGGATGAAAACTTGAACCTGTTTACAAAAGTGGAGTATCATGTTGACGGCGAACTGATTAACTTCAGACACAAAACATTAGATAAATTCGAAAAAGCCCAAAACAAACCAGTTACAGAAGAAACCATTGAAAAACAATTGAAAAAGACTGGAGGAACACCATTTTACATTGAAAACATCCGCTTCAACAACATGCCTGAAGACATTTTCATACCTATCCGTGAAATCAACCAGATCAGGCGTGAGATACTTGACACCGCAACGGAATTCCTGATGAACCATTACACCCCAACCAAAAAGGCAGTGAAGCAGGTTAGAAAGGATCTGACCAAATTCTTTGAGGACTACACATCAGACAAGGGGAAAATCAAAAGGAAAACTCCGAAGCTATCAATATTCATTGATGATATCGCCCAAATCAGAGCGGCTTCAGGTTTTGATTTGAAACGAATTTATTTCGACGGCAACTGCCATTATAACAATCCTGACGATTACTTCAAAAACATTAAGGAAACATTGAAAAAAGGAAGCCTTATGGCAGCACCTACAGAGTTTGTCTGGGTCTTGTCATCATTCATATCCCAGGAGGATGCAGTCAAATGCAATGAAATCGTAAAAGAACTTGAAAACGAGGGAATCATCATATCAGTGATGGGAGATTTCCCTGCAATGGAAGACATATTTGACTGTCCGATTTATGGAAATCACAATCTGAATGTCTGGAATAGCTTTTGTGTGAGAAACCTGAACGAATCTGGTTTCAAATCATTGATTTTATCCTGTGAACTTTCAGGATCTGAAATCAAGGAACTTTTATTAAAAAATCATGACAGAAACATTGATTTGGAAATGATTGTCAACGGAAACCTGGAAGTTATCGTGAGCAAAGACGACTTCACCAACCTGAATGACGGGAAGGATTTCATCATTTCAAACGATGCGGATTATGCAACCCTTGAAGACAAGAAGCGTAAGAAATTCAAGTATAAGATTTTCTTTGACTACAACAGGCAAAGCCACATCATCAACAAGGATTGTCTGTGCCTGATTGAGGAGATGAATGAGATCAAGGAATTCGGTCTTGATTCATTGATTCTGGATTGCAGATATTCTAACGAGAAATACACCTCCCAGATACTGTCAATTTATACTGAAAGTCTTAAGAATAAAACTCAAGAGGAGTTAAGCGAATACAAATACCAGATAATGGATTTCTCCCAATCCTACATCAACAAGGGCAATTATATTGAAGGCAGACTACACGAGGACAAATAATGAGAATTCCTGAATTACTTGCACCGGTTGGGTCCATGGAACACCTGAAAGTTGCCATCAATGCAGGTGCCAGTGCAGTTTATCTATCCGGAAAAAACTATGGGGCACGAAAGTATGCTCAAAACTTCACGATAGATGAAATAGAAGAAGCAATAAACATTGCCCATCTGCATAATGTCAAGGTTTACGTTACTGTAAACACATTGATTAAGGAAGATGAACTTGAAAGCGTGATGAACTATCTCTCAAAGCTATATTCAATCGGAGCCGATGCAGTTCTTGTTCAGGACATGGGACTGGTGGAACTGATTAACAGATACCTGCCGGACTTGAAGATACATGCTTCCACACAGATGACCTGTGAAAATCAGGAAAAACTTAATTATCTTGAAAGCAAAGGCACCAAACGAGTGGTTCTACCAAGGGAAATGAGAAAAGAAGAAATAGCGAATCTCAAAACAAATATGGAACTTGAAATATTTGCCCATGGAGCTTTATGCTATTCTTATTCAGGACAATGTTTAATGAGCAGTTTTAAGGGCGGGAGAAGTGGAAACAGAGGAACATGCGCACAGCCTTGCCGACAAAAATATCAAATCCAAGGAATAAAAAAGCATGATTATTACCTGTCCCCGTGTGATTTAAGTTTATTTAATCAATTGAAGGAAATTTCCGAGCTGAATATAAGCTGCATCAAGATTGAAGGACGGATGCGTTCAAAAGAGTACCTGGCAATCACTGTAAGCAATTACCGAAAGGCACTGAACAAGCTGAAAAGCGGAAAAACAGCTGATGGTGAAGAGCTCAGTTTAGTATTCAATAGAGGATTCAGTGAAGGTCAATTCTCAAACACTTCAAAAAGAAGCATACGTTCAGGCCATATCGGTTTAAAAATTGGTCGAGTGATAAAAAGCAGCAAAAATCAGATTGCAATAAGATTGCATGACCACATCAAAACAATCCCTGAAAAAGGCGACGGCCTTCTAATCATAAAAAACAACAATGATTACGGATTTGAAATATCCCAAAATCCAATCATCACAACCTTAAACCATTTCAATAAAGGCAAGAACAAGGCTGTCAAGGATTTGACCCGTAAAAACAAGGTCATGATTGTTAAAAAAGTATGGCAAAACAAGGAAAGCAAATTTAATTTAAATGAATCCGATGTATACCTGACAAAAAGAAACAATCTGAACAAAAAGGTAAAAGAGATTGAAAACAAGGGTTCAAGTTACATCAAATCAAAATTGACACTTACATTTTCCCTGAAAAACAAGTTTCCCCATCTTAAAGGAAGATTGACTCTTGCAAACCGTAAAACCCTCGAGGCGGAAGCCCTTGGAGACAAAGCCTTTGAAAAACCTATCAAAAAAAGTGTCAACGTTGAAACAATCAAAAAGCAGCTTTCAAAAATTGACAATTATCCATTTGAGATTACACAAATCTACGTCAATTATGACGGAACGCTATTCATTCCAATAAGCAAAATCAACGAGCTTAGACGAAACCTATTTGAAAAACTAACTGAAGAAGTTATTGGACTATACGCACATGAAAATAAGAAAATAAAACTGGATAAAGTCCAAACCGAAATAAAAGATGTTGAAAGCAATATCTCATTTTACACAAATAACCTTAAACATCTGGAAAACTTAAATGGAGTTAAACGAGTTTATTTGGAGATTCCACCCCAAAGCGATTCCCTAACATATGATGAAGAAAACTACAACCTAAACTACATGATCAATTTCATCAAAAAGGCCTATGAGATTTTATACGGCAAAGATTATCAGTTGATTTGGAAATGGCCCGACATTACACATGATAAGTTAATTAAGTCATTGAATAAAGTTAAGGGAATATTAAATAAAATGCATTATGATATTGAAATAATGAACAGCAATTTTAATGGGGAATACGGATTTTATTCAATGAACATCACCAACAATGAGACAATAGACAGTCTCAAGAATTATAAGGTATTGACGTTATCCCCCGAGCTTAGAAAACAGGACTATGAAAACATAGCCAAATATTGCAAAAATCTAAATAAGGTGGAAATACTGGTTCAGGGGTCAGTTGAACTGATGAAAACCAGATACTCACTATTGTATGGAAATGAGAAAAAAAGTGATTATGAAAATTACCTGATAGACAGAAACAACAGCAGGTACCCTATTCACAAAAGCATTTCCGGTGAAGAGTTAATCATATTCGACAGCAACGAGCTTTCATTGATAGATGAAATAAGACATCTTAAAAATCTTGGTTTTTGCAATTTCTCGATTGATGGAAGATATAAAGATGATGACTACTGCAAAATGGTAAATATTTACAAAGATGCATTGGACGGACGTGTTGACAAAAAAGAATTGAAAAAAATCAGTCAAAAAAATACCGTTGCAAACTATTGACATTACTTTTCAAATGCTCTCGGCAAGATTGAATATATATTAAAATATTAAATTATGTTTACAAAAAGGGTTTGGTAAAATGCAAGGAGAAAGAATTACATTGCAAAATATTAAAGGGATCGGAGATAAAATCTCTGAAAAAATATTAAATAGCGTTGGAGGAGAAGAAGAACTTCAAAAAATAGTTGACAATGTAGATGTTGAAAAAATATATGCTGTGGATGGAATTAGCCAAAGAAAAGCGATTGAAATAATGAACCAGCTTTTAAACAATCCTGAATACGATTTCATCAAAAGTGACAGGGCAATGGAACTTTATGAAGATATCATAAACAAGATTTTGGCTTATTCAAACACATCCTACTCCAAAAATAGAATCCTGCTACTTTCTCCCTCAAAAGACATTAATAAAATCAATTCTAATTTGGATTTTGTAATGAATGCCAAAGAGCATGTTTCCCAACTCCCAATCATCAAATTAAGAGGTCTTATGAAAAATCTGAAAGAGGTTGAAGAGGCAAAAGCGGAATATGACCCAAGCAAAGTCATACTTGTTGAAAGTGAAGAGGACAATTCTTATCTCACTGATTTGGGTTTAAACCATTATTATCCTATTCTAACTGCAAGTGATTCTCCACTGCTTAAGGAAGAATTGATGAATTACGATTTGGTGTTTTATGTATATTCACAGGGAATACTTGATTTTGAAGGAATGCCAAACCTAATTATGATCAATATCGAGGAAAACGATTATGAAATCGTTCCCGAAAAAATCATAAATTTCTTCATTCAAAACAAGGATTTATTCTCAAGAGTTCATGAAATACAAAAGATTAGAAACAAGGACAGCGTTTTAGGAGAAATCATCCCCATCATTGATGAACTGAATGTCATCGATAAAAGAGAAGTTGATATTGAGGAACTTGTCTATTCACTAAAAGATGAGATGGATGATGAATTGGAAAAATCCATCAAACATGTTGACCTTGAAGGAGATGAAATTCTCAACCTATTAAACAATAACTTCCCTCCAAAGATTAGTAAAATATTTGATGAAATTATCAGTAAAAGAAAAGAGATTATTAAGGAAAAAACCGGATTGAGTTTTGACCCATACCTCAGGACATATCCAATCCAAATTGACGATTCTGAAATTGAAAGGGTGACCCTTGAGCAGTCATCCAAAAAAGAAAATGACATATTCGACATCAAAAAAAGTGCAGCAATCGAATTAAACTCAATAAAAGAAAAAGCGATACAGGAAGTTAAAGACACAATCAAGTTCGATTATGAATTTAGCCTGGGAAGCTTCGCATATGAATACGGATTATGCAGACCAGAGTTTAGTGATGAAATAAAACTCACAGGAGCCCTGCATTTAGAGTTAGCACTTGAAAAGGATAAAGACCATATCCAAAAGGTAGATTATCAGCTAACAACAGACGAAAACATTGCCCTTTTAACTGGAGCTAACAGCGGAGGTAAAACAACACTTTTAGAAACATTAACACAAATATCCATTATGGCACAAATGGGACTTCCAGTAAGTGCAGACAAGGCTGAAATAAAATTATTCGATGAAATCTATCATTTCTCAAAGAAAAGATCACTCGATGCAGGAGCATTTGAATCATTCTTAAATGTGTTCATACCAATCGTCACCACAGATAGTGAAAAGTTAGTATTGCTTGATGAACTTGAAGGAATAACAGAACTTGAAGCAGCAGTTAAAATTATATCCACATTCATAGACATGATCAAGGAATCCAACTCCTATGGAGTTATCGTCACCCATATGGCAAGAGAGCTTATGAACTACACAAACATCAGGGTGGACGGTATTGAAGCCAAAGGATTGGATGAGGATTACAATTTAATTGTTGATAGAACACCTAAAATGAATTTCCTTGCAAAAAGTACCCCCGAATTAATTCTAAAAAGAATTTATGAAAAATCAGATGATGACTTAAAAGCGGTATATGCACGTATTTTAGAAAAATTCTAAAAAAACATATACTACTTTTTACTATTTTTAATTAATGAAAGTCATACCTAATTCTCAAAACGAACAAATCAAGAGATTAAATGAAATATATCAAGTCCTCAAAAAGAATGATTTCGGTTATTTGATTGAAGAAAATACTTTTTTTAAGAAATTTCCATTTCTCAGAAACCGTAAAGCTAAAGAGGACGGATTAATCCAGGATGAATCCATTCCAATCAGAATTAGAAAAGTGTTTGAAGAATTAGGTCCGGCATATATCAAATTGGGCCAAATGTTAAGCACAAGGCCAGACCTTATTGGAATTGAGATTGCAGAGGAGCTTGAAAACTTAATGGACAATACCCCTACAACACCCTTCAGTGAAATGAAAGAGGTGATTGAATCTGAACTGCAAAGGCCAATCGATGAGGTGTACTCTGAAATTGATGAAACACCAATTGGTTCCGCTTCAATCGGCCAGGTATATAAGGCAAAACTTAAAGGTTCAAATGAGGAAGTTGCAATTAAAGTTCAAAAGCCAAATTCACGGGAAATCATCGAATCTGATGTAAAGATAATGAAATTTTTAGCAAATCATATTGACAAGTACGTGTTGCAGATGAAATCCTTTAACCTGCCAATGATGGCATTGGAATTTGAAAGGTCCATTTTTAAGGAAATCAATTACATGGAAGAAGTAATGAACATGGAAAACCTTTCAAGAAACTTTAAACACATATCCTACATCAAGATACCGAAGGCATATACCGACTATTGCACCAACAAGCTCATCACTATGGAACTGATAGACGGAATAGAAGTTTCAGAGTTGATTGAAGGAGATTATCCTGAAATCAACAAGAAAAAGATAGCTCAATACGGTCTTAAATCCTATTTCAAACAAATCATGACAGACGGATTTTTCCATGCAGACCCTCATCCTGGAAACCTTATTGTAACAAGAGACAATAAATTATGCTATATCGATGAGGGAATGATGGGAATATTGAATGAGGACTTTAAGGAAAACCTTGCGGAACTCATACTTCTTCTGATTAGCGGAAATACAAACAACATCATCAAGCAGCTGATTTATATGGACATAATCACCCAATCACAGAATACTGATGAGCTGAAAGCGGATGTTGATGATTTGATACACAGGTACTACGGTGCCGAATTGAAAAACATGGACGGTGCGCTGGAAGACCTGCTTAATGTCATGATTAAAAATGGAGTGACACTTCCACGGGAATTCATCATGATCGGTCGTGGAATCGCACTGATTGAGGATGCGGGAAGAAAACTTGACCCCGAATTCAATGCAGCAACAGAACTGAAGAAGCTCTCACGTAAGATTGTGATAAACAAGTATAAGCCTGAAAGACTGGTAAAAGTGGGCATGAATTATCTGTTGCAGATAGAGCATTTGGCAAAGGATTTGCCAGATACAATTAACAATACACTCTCTAAAATTGAAGACGGAGACATTGAAGTCAAAATAAAGCTCCAAGATATTAGCGAGTTGACCAATCAATTATCCGTTTCATTAATCGTGTCCGCATTGCTAGTTGGATCTTCACTGGCAATACTTTCAGATAAGGGACCTCAATTATGGGGCATGCCTGCACTTGGATTGGTTGGATTCGTATTCAGTGCGGTGCTTGGAGGATATCTTGTAATTGAATACATGATAGAAAGAGAATGATTTCTATTTTTGAAGAAATATTAAAAAAAGTAGAATAAATTAAAGTAGATGTAAACACATCTACCGTTAATAATTTTAGAATGCAACAACTTCTACATTATTGTTTTTGTTGAAATCGTTTAATTGAGAGATTAAATCACTGTTTTCAATTTTACTGGAGTCTTTTGCCCAGATTGCAACAATGTATTCTTTACCATCAACTTTTACGACTTCACTTACACCATGGGTTGCGTGTTCAGAATCGGTGAAGTTAGCAATGTTGTCAGATCCTACATCGATTTTCATGTCATCATCGGCAACAATGTATTCTTTTCCGTCGTGGTGGATAACATTGTCTAAAATGTCGTCGTTTACTTTGTCATCGTATTTGTCATCATTCACGTTTTTGAAAATTAAGATTCCACTGTTTTCTTTGCCGTTTGCATATACTGAGTAATAACTGCTTTCGTATAAATTCTTATAGCCCTTATTTACATCGAAACTGTTTACTGATGCAGCACATACTCCCCCAATGAGAAGTGCTGAAACCAGTAGTGCGAACAAAATTTTTTTAATATCCATAATAATCACTGAATGTTAATTTTGAGAACTTTTAAAACAGATGCTAAACAACATCTGTCTCTTCTAAGTACAATTAATTATATGAAAACGGCCATATATAAAGTTTTTCGAATACAAGTGCTCACTTACATCTTAAAATAGCAAAATAATAAAAAATTAAACCTTAATGTAAAAAATAAATTATATTAATAAGTAATTTGACATATAAGCGATTAAATGCATTTAACTTATGCACATTATCAAGCATTTGGAACCGGAATTCCTGACATTTTTAGACTTTCAAATGCAAAATTGGACACAAAATCACATAAAAATTAAATAAGCCTATAAAATTTTACAGACTCAAAAAAGTGAAAAATTCTAAAAAAAAGAAAAATAGTTTAATGTTATGCATCTGCATACAATAAACCGATAGCCCTGTATAAGAACAATAGTATAAATGGCACTCCGACAAAAATACCTATGAAAACTCCAATATATGGAATCAAACCTATAAGTCCGATTACAAGGAACAAAACAAACGCAATAATATAAATCACAATCAATGTAACTATAATCTTTACAAATCCGATTTTTGACATGTCTTTTAGGATTTCCCTGAATCTCAAACCTTCAATTCCGCTTCCGGATTTGGCAAATCTGACCAGTCCTGTAAATGACATCAATGAAAATATGATAAATAAGATAATTGCAACAATTAAAGTGACTGTTAATGAATTAGTGAATGTGTTCACTGTTGATTGAGGGATTGCAGCCATTATCATGGTCGCATTGGTTGCACCATTAACTATAGCCTCTGTGCTGGCATATACCATTTTAGTGAATGAGGAAAACAGTCCGCTTGCAGAAGCGACAATTATTACAATGATTAGAGGTATGATGAAATAGATTATCTCTAAAATCATTGCTTTGATTCCAATGACAAAATTTTTTACATAATCAAAATCGGGAAGTGTATCCTCACATTCAGTTCCTCCTTTAATGACATCAATGGAGTATCCTAAAACTATAAATGAAACGACTAAAGTCACTAGGGTTAAAATGATGGACAAAGTACCATTCTTAACACCATAGGATGGAAGAACTGTTGATAAGCTCATTAGAATAATCAAAGCACAGAATATTAAAAATTTTCGGGTATCGCTAATAGGATATTTAATGGCATCCATTATAATTTCACGTAAATTCATATTTATCACATACTTAACTTCTTGACAAATATATATTTTTAGATAATAGTATTTAAAATTTAAAGTATTAAACCATCAATCCAACAATTAACCGAACAAACATACGGAAATTGTTGAATAAATACCTATTAATACAATAATCTTAAATATAGGTGAATAATATAAATTAATAGTGAAGAGGCATAATATGAACAAAAAAATAGTTACATTGATTCTTATTGTATTGATTTCCTTTTGTTTTTTAAGTATTGTCGTAGCAGATAATGCCACTCATGACGATAGCAATGCAACAGATCATGATAAACCAATCGATGGCAACAACACCGATGATAATAAAACAACAGACGATAACAAGACATCGGATAAAGATAAAATAGATGATAAATCCAAAAAGAACTACATTTTAGCTAAAGGAAAGGGAGATAACATTAAATTTAGCGATGGGTTCAGAGGATTTATTCTTGATTATAAAAAATCTCCTGCAAGTTCAGGAGATGAGTTCAAACATGTCTCTACATCAAAAATAAGCAATTCAAATAAACTGAAACTGGCCATAATCGAATGTTACAAGCAAGGTTCAAAAGATAAGGTTGGAAAAATAATTTCCGATTTTGTAAAGACCGGTTCATCCCATACCAAGATAGGTAAAGCGGTTGCATCATCACACGAAAAAGTAAGCGACCATGAAGTCGTTAAAATAGATGACAAAACTGAAGCAGTGTTCGATTTTGAAGTTTTAAAATCAGTATCAGGCAATGAATCAGATTATTTTGCTTATAAAGTAACCTTTAAAACCATTAAAGAAGATAAAAAAGACGTAACTCCAACCCATAATCTAACCAATATAACAAATGCAACCATTAATGCAACAAACACAACAAATACCACCAACGCAACCAATGCAACCAACATTACAAATATAACTCAGCAAGTTGACAATGAAACAAATTCCACATTCCTAAAAGACTTGTATGATTATTTGGCTTTCCTTCTCAATGCACTCTATGATGCCTGGAAACCTATTTTCGACACAATAATGAATTACATTCAGATGTTTATCGATGCCATAAATGGACTGATGAACCTATTTGACGAGATAATGCAGGAACTTCAGGCCTTGATAGATGGAATTGAAGAACTTTTAAAGCTTCTTGGATCAATATGGGAAGGGCTTGACGGACTTTTAAAATTATTTGCCATTCTATTGACTGCACTTGACCAGCTTTTACACTTGATTGGATCAGCATTGGATTTCATTGCAGGACTTATCTCAGCGCTTATCTCACTCATACAACAAATTATAGGATGGATATCTGGCTTAATTAATTACATTATAGGACTTGTACAGCAACTTCTAGGATGGCTGTTTGGCCTAATAAACTCCATTTTAGGATGGTTATTTGGTTTGATAGACTCTATTATAGGATTCCTTACTGATTTAATCAATCAACTCATAGCATTCCTTCAATCAATCTTGGACTTCCTGAAATCAACTGGAAGCTACCTGCTTCAAGTCATTGAAAATGGAGCAATCATAATAGTCGCATTCGTGATTATTACAGTTGGAGCATTCTTCTACAACAGAATAAGATAATATGGTCTTATTCACTTTTTTTATTGTTTTATACTAGAACTTAGGTGATGAATCTACTTTTCAATCAATAACATTTATTGAAAATCAGCTGCAAGGATATTGGATAAAAACTGTCGATGTTGCATATTCTATTGCATTATCAATGAAAATATTAACTCATGGAAATTGATTTGAAAACTAGTGAAATATGATATGCATCTATCGATGAAAAAGTAAATTTGATTGAATGGAATATTCATCCATCCCTATCAATCTTTTTAAATGCCAAAGGATATACTGCAAGCATTATGAATGTGAACAGGGAATACTTGATACAATCAATTAACGCTGTCTTGCCTGCAAGTTTTGGAACCAACACAAAAAGCAATATGAACAATACGATTGCTCCTGCAAACCTGACTATTGCATCACGTCTGCTTTTAGGGTTTTCGAAGTTAACGTATTTTTCCTCGACAAGAAAACCTAATGAAATTCCAGAAGCCAAAGCCACGTATTTAATATATCCTATATCAGGACAGAATACGATTCCCACTAATGACAGTGCGACAATACCTAAATAAAGATATTTCCTATATTCAACCTTATCATAAATACGGGACAGTATTAATATTATCACAAGAGCAATCAGAAAACCGGCAATAGTGTCCGTTGGAAAGTGAACGCCTAATCCGACCCTTGAAAGCGCAACAATCAAAACTCCAACCAATCCAATTGCAATATATAAATTATTCCTAAGGTAAATCGGAATTGCCAAAAACAGGTTGGTTGCCATCATCGAATGACCGCTTGGGAGAGAATATCCCTGAATCTTAAAGTTCATAGGATCATGACCCGGTGAATTGGCATAAATACACTTAATTTTATCCACAACTGCATATGGCCTTAAACGTGCAACCGTCAGCTTGATGAATTCACAGCACACACCGGCCACACCCAATGAGAGCAATGTGAATTTACCCCAATCCTTGTTGTATGCCAGATAGACTGAAATGAATATGAAAGCAAGGACATTTTTAGAAACGACCTCAGCTATAATCTTAAATAATCCAAATACAAAATCCGGAAGGGAGCTTTGCAGAAATAGTATCAGAGAAACTTCCCACGGAAAATAAAAAACTGTTTCTAACATAATGTTAAATATATCTTATAATTAATAAAAAGATTACTAAAAGAATATTTATCAATTAATAAAAAATATATCAACCAATAGGAATCCCGAAATTTTAGTTATTATGAATTTTATCAAAATTTAAAAAGTTTTAATCATAAGTTAAACTTCCCTACATGAATGCGATATTTTCCCTTTAGATAGCTCACCAAACACATACATTGAATAATCAATGAAGCATTTAGTGCCATTGAAGATTTCCAACACAATTTTTTCATCAAAAGAATCCCATTCTATTTGTAAAAATTTAGAATTCAATTCCTTAGCATTGCAGAAGAATTTAAACAAATCCTCATCAAACAATCCGGGGTCAACATAATTCATCTTAAGCAGATATATAACACCCTCAAGAGTTTTGCATTCAATGTTTTTTAAAACGAATAATGCTTTAATGACCGAATACATTGCCAAAAAGCAGGAATTTATAATAAATGGATATTCTTCCATATCAAAATATAATTCACAAACATCCATATGTCTTTCGGCTTTGCTAAACCATGCATCCACTATCATCTAATCACCTAATAAAAATATTCCGTGTGAGATTCCTGATTTTCATAATTGCTCAAAAGAGGATGCGCCTTCAAAACAAACTTTTCACAACCATCATAGCTAGTTCTCTCAAACCATGTATAGTCATCAATAATAATCTGAATATCGAAAAAATGACATAAACCAAAATCATTATCATAGAAAATAGCATATTTTTCTAAAAAATCCTCATTTTTAACAACCTTGCCCCCCACCACAAAAGCAACCTCACTTAAATTTAAATTATGTTCATTTAATAATTCTTCAATTTCTTCACGAAGATTCATCACCATATAACCTCAAATTTAAAATAGATTTCATAAAATATGTAATTATATAAATAAGGCTATTAATAAACTTTTAGTTATGAATGAAAGCAATATTACAATATAAAAACAATAATCAAGAACGAAAACAATATTTCAAAATGAAGACAATATTACTCTTACAGTATATTTATATTTGTATTCGATAAATCCTTAATGACTGTTTCTGCATGAATTCATTGTAACTCCATTCTCACAGTCATTTTGCATGATAAGAAGAACACGCAGACCTGCAGATGACACATAATCCAGTTTGGAACAATTTATGAACACACTATCGAAACCATTATCCTGCCTAATCCTCTCATAATTGGCAAGGAGCTCAGGCACACTTAATGTATCCAAATTCCCTGACAACATCAGTTTAAGCTTGCCACCACCAATTGACGCATCCACATTAAAGGACTCCACCTTGGCATCTGAAATGCAACATTAACTGAATCATCAGCGCTAATATAAACGCCAACAGTTTTTGCCATACGAGTTAGGGTAGTTTTTCCACTTCCGTTTGGACCTGCAAAAACAATGATTTCAGGAAGTCTTTCAGTCTTTGACATAAACTCTCCTTCCATCAGGGTACTCTAAATAAGCACGTTTATTTTTATCATCATAACCTTCAATAGGAAGACCTTTAATTTCACATATTTCTTGATCAATTCTAATCGATTCTTTAAACCTTTCAGTAAGCTCTTCATCAGAAATTCCGCAAGTAGAATCTAATTCATTTCCTTCAGCCAAAATAATTCCCCCTATTTAATTGTATTATAATCTATTGATTTCATTAAAATAAACATTTTCAAAGTGTGACTTTATGAAAAAACACATAATGTTAATGAAATTCTAACTAAAACTCAAAATCAGTTGTAATCTCCAATATATCCTCACTTTGCATCAGAATATTAACCAATCTATCATCCAAATCGGTATGGTTATCATGATAGTCAATTTCACCAAGTTCACTTCGGATTGTATAAGCCAAGTGTTCCCCATCCAAACTGAAAAATGCATTAATATTTTCTTTATTTCCCCGAGCATCAAGCCTGATCCATTTATCTAAATCTTTTAAATAAACAGTGTTTAAAGCATGAATCATATAACCTTCACTTGCATCATCTGCTCTTGTAAGCAGCTGATAACTGATGCCTGATGGAATCTGATTTGCTCTTAGAAGTGCTGCAAGAAGACATGATTTTGTCCAGCAGATTCCAGTTTTATTTTTAAGAACCTCACTGGCAGTTCTTGAAACCACATCTGTTTTAATGTCCCATGAATGAGAAATTTCATCCCTAACAAAGATGTAACATCGTTTTATATACTCCAAATCATCTTCAGATTGATTCATCAATTCCCGAACCTTATCCTGAATAAGAGGATTCCTGTAATCAATGCTCGGTGTTTCCATCAAATATTCTTCCATACAATACACCCATATATAATCGAATAAAAGTAAAATTAAATAAAAATATTGTTTTATTAATTTAAAAAACTTTGTAAAATGGATTTTGCCCGTATACTATACAAAATATAATGTACTTTTAGCTCCTACACTAATAATTATTGATTTTATAATACTTAAAAAAACCCACAATTATGTCTAAAAATAAAATTTGGAAATAAATTATACTTCCCAAATTTCAATATTTTACATTAATGAAAAAGTTTTTATTGGCACGAATATTACATTATCAACTTTTTCAATAGTTTTTGTTGTATCTGATATAACAATTCCATGTGGAGCTTTATATCTTCTTATCGCATCATTGATTTGACTGGTACCTTTATTGCCATGCCCAACTTCTATTGGAATTACCTCATCAAAATCTTTTTTTATTATAAAGTCAACACGCTGCTTTTTCACTTTATATGTGTCATAAAATATGCCAAAATCAAAGAATCTTTCACTATTTTTCAGGTTGACGAGGTTCGATCCGACTAATGTTTCAAGCAATATCCCTTCATATTCGCTCAATTTTATAGATGAAAATCCGAATTTGAGATTAATTGCATGCATTATGCTTGGGGTTGCAAAATAGTATTGCCATGATTTTTTTGCTCTTGCATTTGCACCGGCATAGGGTTCTGTGTGAAATATTAAATGAGTCTTTTCAAGCAAGTCCATTATTGTATTAACACTTCCTGCAGAAGTTTTGATTTTATTTGCAAGCGCATTTTGTGAAATGTCACCAGGATATTTTTCCGCCAAAAATTTCATTAATCTTAATGCATTTGTTTGTGTAT
>Ga0256405_10000675_pt1 | contig 108157 bp, 100 predicted proteins | sample RumenRJG_02DNA_FD_189096 | JGI IMG/M metagenome (GOLD analysis project Ga0256405, IMG submission 189096) | Bovine rumen microbial communities from Lethbridge, Alberta, Canada - RJG_02 | ecosystem: Host-associated > Mammals > Digestive system > Stomach > Rumen | place: Canada: Alberta...
GTCGGTCGTTTGTTTCTTCTCCTTGCAACCGCCGACAGCCACACTCAGCAGAGCGGCCATCAGCCCTGTTTTCAGCCAATTTTTTTGTGTCATTTTCCTAAAAAATTTGATTCTTTCTGCAAAAGTACTAATAAATTTGTTAGAACGGAAGTTTTTTCTTAAATTTGTCGCCAATTATGAGCATTTTTAATCGAAAAATATGGATTTTTGCCCTTCTGACGACGATTTTTTCGGCTTGTGGCAAGGGCGACGAGAAGAGTGACGAGGTCGAACTGCCCGACATTGTGATGCAGGTGCAGCATCAGGCGCGACTCTATAGCACGGAATATCGGCTTCACAAAATCATCACGCAAGACGACACGCGGCAGTTGCAAGGCTCGATTCTCAACCAGAAGTACAAACTCGACCTGCCGTTGGGCAAGCGCAGCATTGCCGTGCCCATCGAGGCGACGGTGAAGACTTATGTCGATTTCGGCGAATTTAGCGAGAAAAATGTCAAGAGAAACGGCGAGAAAATCGAGATTATCCTGCCCGACCCACAGTTTGAAATCACGAGCACGCGCGTGAACCACGACGAGGTGAAACAGTATATTCCGCTGTTGCGCTCGAACTTCAGCGATGCCGAACTCACCGCTCTGACGCAGGCCGGTCGTGCTGCCGTTGCAAAAGACCTTCCGCGACTCAACCTGACCGAATCGGCTCGACAGAATGCTGCCCGAACACTGATTCCGTTGCTCTCGGCGATGGGTTTCGACGAGTCGCAAATCACCGTGACTTTCCGCAAAAAGTTTACGGTCAGTGAAATATCGAAATTCCTTTTAGATAGTTGACAGTTGACAGTTCATTTCTCACTTCACGCTCCACACTTCACACCCCACAAAAAATGAAACGAAAAACCACCCGAAAAAGCAAGAAAAACGACCATTCGTTCGTTCAAGACCTCTTGCTTCAGATACTCAAAACCATTCCGCAGTCGATGATGAATGCGCTGGTCATCGGCGGTGTCATCATCGCGCTGATTGTCGGCGCATATTTTCTGTTGCGAAATTCCGACGTGTCGATTGGCAACGAAGCCACCGTGAAACTCTCGCCCACGACGATTGAGCAGATGGAAGCCATCGGGCAGTGGGAATTTCTCGCCATCAGCGACGAGGAAATCGCCGACACCGTGCGGAAAGGCATTTTCAGCGACGACGAACTCGTGCGCATCTACAAAGGAACGCTGCGGCTCGGCATCGATATGGCCGATGCTCGAAAAGACTGGATTCGGCAGTCGGGTGACACCGTCACGGTTGTTTTGCCACCCGTGAAACTGCTCGATGAGAATTTTCTCGACGAAGCCGCCACAAAATCGTTCTACGAAACGGGAAAATGGAGCCAGCAAGCCCGCAAACAACTCGCCGAGCAGGCCCGCCGCAAGATTCTCAAGCGCTGTATGACGAAAGCCAACATCGAAACTGCCCGACAGAATGCCGTTGCACAATTCCGTCAGATGATTTCGTCGATGGGATTCAAGCATATCGACATCAAGGTTTCTTCAACCCAAACGAAGTCTCAATCTTCAAAAACGAAATCTTCAAAAACGAAATCGAAATCGACGAAAACATCTTCAAAATCGGCGAAATCATCCTCGAAATCGACCGTAAAATCGAAGAAAAACAACTAATTCGTGTTAAAAACTCCCAAAACTTGCGTCGCATCGCCCCAAATTCCAAGAAATAAGCCTAACTTTGTCGCTTAAAATGTTCATTCACAACAAAATTACATCGTTTATGAAAAAAATATTCATCGTTTGTGCGGCATTTTTCCTTTCCGCCGCAACGGCCATCGCCGCTAACGCCCTGACCATCAAGGCCGTGATGGGCGGAGAATTTTCGCCGAAACGCATCTACGGAGTCAATCCGCTGGCAGGCACCGACCAATACGCCAGCATTTCGCCCGACGGCAAGCGCATCGTGCAATATTCGTTCAAGACGGGGCAGGAAACCACCGTGCTCTTCGACGCCGACCAGACGCAGGGCGAGAAAGTCGAGCGCATCGATGGCTACATCCCCTCGCCCGACGGCAAGCGACTGCTCATCCAGACCGCTACCGAGGCCATCTATCGCCGTTCGTCGAAGTCGAACTATTATATTTACAACATCCACAGCCGCCATCTCGCCCGACTTTCCGACAACGGCAAGCAGCAGGCACCGCTCTGGAGTCCCGACGGCACGCAGGTTGCTTTCGTGCGCGAGGGAAACATTTTCCTCGTGAAACTGCTCTACGACAACGCCGAAACGCAGGTGACGAAGGACGGCAAGTTCAACGAGGTCATCAACGGCGTGCCCGACTGGGTTTATGAAGAGGAATTCGGCCAAAGTCGTTCGTTCTGCTTCACGCCCGACGGCACGATGCTCTGCTGGATTCGCTTCGACGAAAGCCAAGTGAAACAATATTCGTTGCAGATGTTCCGAGGAATGAAGCCGCAGCGCGACGAATACGCCAACTACCCCGGACTCTACAGCTACAAATATCCGAAAGCAGGCGAAGACAACGCGAAAGTGACGGCGTGGAGCTTCGACATCAAGAGCCGCCAGACGCGCCAGTTGCAAGTGCCGCTCGACAACGACGGCTATATGCCGCGCATCATTCCCGCAGGCACCGAGGACCGCGTCATCGTGACGACGATGAACCGCCATCAAGACGAATTGAACCTCTACACCGTCAATCCGCGCTCGACGCTCGCTGAACTGCTCATCAAGGAGCGCGTGCCGAAATATATCAAGGAGGAAGTTCTGACTTCGCTCGTCGTCGGCAAGGACCACCTGCTGATGCCTTCCGACCGCGACGGTTTTATGCACCTCTATCTCTACACGCTCAACGGCACTTTGGAGCGCAAAATCGGTACGGGAAACGTCGATATTACGGCCATTTGCGCCTACGACGAAGCCACGGGCGACGTTTTCTATCAGGCTGCCGAGAAAAGTCCGATGGATCGCCAGATTTTCGTCAGTCGCAAGAACGGAAAAGTCGAGCAACTCACCAACCAAAACGGTTGGAACACGGCGACTTTCTCGGGCGATTTCAAGTATTTCCTGAACACGTGGAGCGACAAAGACAATCCCTATGTCTATACGATTCGCGACCAGAAGGGTAGGGTGCTTTCGACGCTCGAAGACAATGCGAAATTGAAGCAAAAAATGGCGCAATACACCCTCGGAACGAAAGAATTTTTCACGTTCACGACCTCTGAGGGTGTCAGTTTGAACGGTTGGATGGTGAAGCCCGCCGATTTCAATCCGCAGAAGAAATATCCCGTTGTGATGTTCCAATACAGCGGCCCTGGCAGTCAGCAGGTGGTCGATTCGTGGTCGTTTGGCTCGATGAGCAACGGCGGTTTGTTCGACAGCTATCTCGCGCAGGAAGGCTTTATTGTGGTCTGCGTCGATGGTCGCGGAACGGGCGCTCGCGGTGCTGAATTCGAGAAATGCACCTATCTGACCATCGGAAATCTCGAAGCCAAGGACCAAGTCGAAACAGCTTTGTGGCTCGGTCGGCAGTCGTATGTTGATAAGGACAACATCGGCCTTTGGGGCTGGAGTTACGGCGGTTTCTGCACGCTGATGTCGATGAGCGAGGGTCGTCCTGTGTTCAAGGCTGGCGTGGCAGTGGCTGCACCCACGAATTTCCGCTTCTACGACACCGTCTATACCGAGCGATTTATGCGCACACCGAAGGAAAATCCGTCGGGCTACGACGACAACCCCATCACGCGAGCCGCGAAACTGCATGGTGCATTGCTCATCTGTCAGGGTTTGGCCGACGACAATGTCCACGCGCAAAACACATTTGAATACACCGAGGCCCTCGTCCAAGCCGACAAGGACTTCACGATGAACGTCTATACGAACCGCAACCACAGCATCTACGGCGGCAATACGCGCAACCATCTGATGCGACAGATTGCACAGTTCTTCAAGGAAAATTTGAAATAAATCAACTTAAAAAACTATTTTGTATATGGTAAAAATCACATTCCCAGACGGTTCTGTTCGCTCGTATGAGCAGGGCGTAACTGGTTTTCAAATCGCCGAGAGCATCTCGCCGGCTCTCGCACGCAACGTTGTATCTTGCGCAGTCAATGGTGAGACAGTGGAACTCAATCGACCCATCAACACGGACGCTACCATCGCCCTCTTCAAGTTCGACGACGACGAGGGAAAGCATACGTTCTGGCACACGTCGGCCCACCTTTTGGCCGAGGCGTTGCAAGAACTCTATCCGGGTATCCAGTTCGGTTTCGGACCGGCTGTGGAGAACGGATTTTTCTACGACGTGCTGCTGAAAGACGGCGAAGTCATCAAGGAAAGCGACTTCCCGAAAATCGAGGAGAAAATGCTGGAACTGGCACGCAAGGACGAGCCCGTTGTGCGCCGTGACGTGCGGAAAGCCGACGCGCTGAAGGAATTCGGTGAAGACGGCCAGACCTACAAGTGCGAACACATTGACCAAGACCTCGAAGACGGCACGATTTCGACCTATACGCAAGGCTCGTTCACCGACCTTTGCCGTGGTCCGCACCTCGTTTCGACAGGTCTCATCAAGGCCGTGAAACTGACGAGTGTGGCAGGTGCATTCTGGCGTGGCGATGCCGAGCGTGAGCAGATGCAGCGCGTCTATGGCATCACGTTCCCGAAGAAGAAAATGCTCGACGACTACCTCGTGATGCTCGAGGAGGCCAAGAAGCGCGACCACCGCAAAATCGGCAAGGAAATGGAACTGTTTATGTTCTCGGAGCGCGTCGGAAAGGGTCTGCCCATCTGGTTGCCGAAGGGAACCGACCTGCGCCTTCGTTTGCAGGATATGTTGCGTCGGATTCAGAAGAATTTCGGCTATCAGGAGGTCATCACGCCGCACATCGGTGGCAAAAACCTCTATGTCACTTCTGGCCACTACGCCCACTACTCGAAAGATGCCTTCCGACCCATCACCACGCCGGAAGAGGGCGAGGAATATATGCTCAAGCCGATGAATTGTCCGCATCACTGCGAGATTTTCGCCTCGAAACCGCGTTCCTACAAGGAATTGCCGTTGCGCATCGCCGAGTTTGGAACGGTCTATCGCTACGAGAAATCGGGCGAACTCCACGGTCTGACACGCGTCCGCTCGTTCACGCAGGACGATGCCCACATTTTCTGCCGCGCCGACCAAGTGAAGGGCGAATTTATGCGCGTGATGGACATCATCAAGGCTGTTTTCTCGATTTTCAAGTTCGAGAATGTCGAGGCACAGATTTCGCTGCGCGACCCGAAAGACAAGGTGAAATACATCGGTTCCGACGAGGTTTGGGCTGAGTCGGAGCAGGCCATTATCGATGCTTGTAAAGAAAAAGGGCTTGACGCGAAAATCGAGTATGGCGAGGCCGCTTTCTATGGCCCGAAACTCGACTTTATGGTCAAGGACGCCATCGGACGCCGTTGGCAGTTGGGTACGATTCAGGTCGATTACAACCTGCCGCAGCGTTTCCAGCTCGAATACACCGCCGAGGACAACTCGAAACAGGCACCCGTGATGGTTCACCGTGCGCCGTTCGGTTCGATGGAGCGTTTCTGCGCCGTGCTCATCGAGCACACCGCCGGCCATTTCCCCTTGTGGCTCACGCCCGAGCAGGTCGCCATTCTGCCGATTTCCGAGAAATACAACGACTACGGACAGCGCGTGGCCGACTATCTCGCCGCTCACGACATCCGCGCCACGCTCGACGATCGCAACGAGAAGGTCGGTCGCAAGATTCGCGATAACGAACTGCGCCGCATCCCGTATATGCTCGTCGTGGGCGAACAGGAAGCCGCCGAGGGTCTTGTCGCAATGCGTCAGCAGGGTGGAGGAGAGCAGGCCACGATGACGATGCAGGAATTTGCCGCCCGCGTCAATGCCGAGGTTGAGCAAATGCTCGAAGCCACGACGTTGAAACCGCAGGATTGACGTTTTTAACTTAATAAAGTCGCCTTTTAACAAAACACAAAAATGCACTCAATCGATCTTCCCTTGTGGGCTTGGATTGTATTTTACGCGTCAGTTGTGCTGATGCTGGTTGCCGACCTCAAGATGTTCACCAAACACGGCGAACACGAGGTTGGCATCGGCGAGGCATTGAAGATGACTGCCGTGTGGATTGGCGTTGCACTGCTGTTCGGACTCGGCATTTGGCTGTTCTATCCCGACGACCCACACGAGATGGCGATGGAATATTTCGCCGCTTATCTCATCGAAAAATCGCTCTCGACCGACAATCTTTTCGTCTTTCTGATGCTGTTTTCTTACTTCGGTATCGAGCGGAAATATCAGCACGAAGTGCTGTTTTGGGGCATTTTCGGGGCACTCGTCTTGCGCAGCATCTTTATTTTTGCTGGCGTGGCCGTCATCGACCGATTCGAGTGGATTCTGGGCATTTTCGGCCTTTTCCTGCTCTACACGGGTGCCAAAATGTTCGCCCACGACGATGAACAGGGCGACCTTTCGCAAAATCTCGTCGTTCGATGGGTGCGGAAACTTTTTCCCGTGTCCGACAAGTTGCACGGCGACCATTTTTTCATCATCGAGAACGGCCGTCGCCTTGCCACACCGCTGTTTCTGGCGCTCATCGCCATCGAAATTTCCGACGTGATTTTCGCCGTCGATTCCATTCCGGCGGTGTTCTGCGTGTCGCGCGACCCCTTTATTGTTCTGACGAGCAACATTTTCGCGATTCTCGGCCTTCGCGCCCTCTATTTCGCCCTCGCCGCACTGACTCGCTACTTCAAATATTTCAAGTACGGCGTCGGCCTCATTCTGATGTTTGTCGGTCTGAAAATGCTCCTGACGATGGACGAATACATCAACGCACTTGCTGAGTTTGCTGGGCTTTCCGTCCGCTTCCCGCACGTTGAAATCTCCACCGTTCTGAGCCTCTCCGTCATCTTCGGACTGCTTTTGGCCTCGATACTTTTCTCTTATCTGAGCACTCCGCGAGAAGGCTCGAAACATTAAAAAAACATCAAAGAAATGAAGAAAATACTGATTTGCATCCTGTCGCTTCTCGGCCTGACAACGGCCTGCGGACAGAAAGGGTTTGAAGAAACCGACGTGAAAGGATTTGCCGAGCTGATTGCCGGCGAGAATGTCGTTGTGCTCGACGTGAGAACGGCGGCGGAATTCGACGAGGCTCACCTCGCTGGCGCGTTGAACATCGACGTGCAACAGGGCGATTTCGTGGAACAAGCGAAAGCGTCGCTGCCCACCGACAAGACGATTGCCGTCTATTGTCGCAGTGGTCGCCGATCGGCCAGTGCTTGCGAAAAGCTGGCTGCCGAGGGTTTCCGTGTGGTGAACCTGAAGGGTGGAATTTTGGCGTGGATGGATGCCGAAATGCCGACAACGGCTGAATGAATCTCGAAAAATCTAAAAAAATGAATATATTGAATATTTTGGCTTTTAGCGGCGGCCTTCACCAAGTGTTGAAGACGAAATTCATCGAGGGAAATGCCGTTTTTATGTCGCTCGTGGCCCTTGCACTGGTGCTCGGACTGGCGTTTTGCATCGAGCGAATCATCTACCTGACGCTCGCGTCCATCGACGACCGCCGACTGCTCTCCGACATCGACAAACTGGTGGGCGAGGGCGACATCGAGGGCGCGAAAACGCTTTGTCGCGAGACGCGAGGCCCCGTTGCCAGCATCTGCTACCAAGGCTTGATGCGTATCCACGAACCTGCCGACAGCATCGAACGGTCGATGTCGTCGTATGGCTCGGTGCAGGTCGCGCTGTTGGAAAAGGGTTGCTCGTGGATAAAAATGTTCATCGCCATTGCGCCATCGCTGGGATTTCTCGGTACGGTCATCGGTATGGTGATGGCGTTCGACAACATCCAAATGGCGGGCGACCTGAACGCGTCGGTGGTGGCCGAGGGTATGAAAGTGGCGTTGATTACGACGATTTTCGGTATCATCGTCGCACTGATTCTGCAACTGTTCTACAACTACATCACGACGAAGGTCGATCGGCTTGTGGCGCAGATGGAGGAGGCTGGCGTGACGCTGCTCGACATCATCGGAAACTACAAACAGAAGCACGGAAATGGGTAAGGCGGACGTTTTGGCAGAAGTGATGTTGTGGCTGATGACCATCGGCATCGTCGCAGCCATCGGCACGGTCGCTTGGTCGGCTGTACTGACCACTCGCGCCCGAATCAGGGGCGGTCGGGTGAAGGAAAATGCCCGCGCTCGTCGCATCGGATGGCTGACGGCAGGCGGCACGGCGTTGCTCTTGCTCGTGACCTTTCTCATCGCGTCGTCGGCTTCGCTCAACATCAACGGAAAGCCTTTCACAGACACTTTCTGGCTGCGGTTGGCCGATATGTTCATCATTTCGACGGCAGTTTTGATTGTCGTGGCGGTGGTGGCGTTGATTTTTTCTAAATTAAGAATTAGGAAGTAAGAATTTTGATTACATTTTCTAAATTCGGCAACTAAAAAAATGATACGAAGAAGAAAACGAACCATTCCAGAATTGGATATGACTTCGACAGCCGACATTTCGTTTATGCTGTTGATTTTCTTCCTCGTGGCCTCGTCGATGGACCTCGACAAAGGCATCACGCGCCTGATGCCACCGTCTGACGAGAAGAAAGTGGAGATGCAGGTGGAGCGCGACAAACTCATTGCGCTGACCATCACCGAGGAAAACACGCTGACGCTGAACGATGAGGCGGTGGCGATGGCGGACGTTCGACCGAAAATCGCCTCGATGATAACGAAAATCGGTCCCGAACACTTGATTGCCATCCAAACCGCGCCCACCGCCGACTATAACACCTATTTTGAACTGCAAAACGAGATTGCTGCGGCCTATCGCGAGGTTCGAAAGACGCAGAAAGATTTCCCACAACGCATCGCGGACGTGATAGAAAATTAACAATTAACAATTAACAATTGACAATGCGAATCAAACGAAGAGAACATACGATACCGAGCCTGAATCTGGCAGCGATGCCCGACCTGATTTTCACGGTCTTGTTTTTCTTTATGATTGTCACCCATATGCGCAATGTCACGCCGCTCGTGCGCTACGAAACACCGCAGGGAACCGAACTTTCGAAACCGAAGGGAAAACAGCCGCAACTCTACATCTACGTGGGTTCGCAGGCCGTTTCAACATCGAAAAATGGCGTTTCTTCGTCGGAAAATACCGAAAAACAGGGCGATTCACCGATGAAAATTCAGGTGAACAATCGTTTTGTCGAACCCGAACAACTCGCGGCGGCCATCGAAAAGGAAAAAATGAATTTTTCCGCCACCGAGCGCAACGCGCTGACCGCCTCGCTCAAGGCCGACCGCCACACGCCGATGCAGGTCATCATGCAAATCAAGCAGGCACTGCGCGAGGCCGGCATTTCGCGCATCAATTATTCCGCAACGCAGAAAATGAATCAAAAAAATGTCAAGGAATCAGATTTGAAGCATAAAAAATGAAAAATTTTCAATGAAAGTTTTGAAAAACCATTTTTTTTCATTATCTTTGCAGCAAGAAATTTCAAATCGTTATGGCAAACAGTTTAGATTCTTTGGACAAAAAAATCCTCAAACTCATTTCAGAGGATGCACGAATCCCCTTTCTGGAGGTCGCTCGCGAGTGTAATTTGAGTGGTGCAGCCATTCATCAGCGTATTCAGAAACTGACGAATATGGGCGTTATCAAGGGTTCGCAGTTCATCATCAACCCCGAAAAAGTTGGTTACGAAACCTGCGCTTTCATCGGCATTTACCTGAAAGAACCGCAGACGTTCAACGAGGTGGTCGAGAAACTGAAAATGATGCCCGAAGTCGTCGAATGTCACTTCACGACGAGTGTCTATGACCTATTCATCAAGGTCTTTGCCCACAGCAACGACGAACTGCTCAATTTTGTCCATAAGAAACTGCTGCCGCTTGGTCTTGCACGCACCGAAACGCTGATTTCGCTTCGTGCTTTCGAACGCCAATTGCCGATTCAGGAAGAATAATTTTCGCGGTTATTCCGTCGCATTCGCTCGTCTGACATACTCGACGAAGGCGTAGCGGTGGGCGTGGCGCTCGTCTGTTTCGTGCTCTTCGCGCTGTGTTTCCTGCCATTCGTCGCCGATTTCGGGGAAAAACGTGTCGGCCTGCACTGGAACGTCGTCGATTTCCGTCAGACAAAGGCGGTCGGCGTGTTTCATCGCTTCTTTGTAGATGCTTTCACCGCCGATAATGAAAATTTCTTCGTCTTTGCAATTTTCCAACGCCTTGCTGAGCGAAGTGAAGGCGTCGCAACCCTCGAAATTACCTTTCCGACGGCTCAACACGATGTTTCGACGGTTCGGAAGTGCCCCTTTCGGCAGCGATTCGAAGGTTTTCCGTCCCATCACAACCGTGTGGCCGGTTGTCAGTTGTTTGAATCGTTTCAGGTCGTTCGGCAGCCAGTAAATCAGCTTGTTTTCAAAGCCAATCGCCCCATTTTTCGCCACTGCCGCAATAATGGTAATCATAATTCTTAATTTTTAATTCTTAATTAAACCGAAACTTCCGCTTTGATGTGCGGCCACGGGTCGTAGTCGGTGAGTTCGAAATCCTCGAATTGGAAGTCGAAAAGGTTCTTAACGTCGGGATTCAACGTCATTTTTGGCAGCGGTCGAGGTTCGCGAGTCAGTTGCAGACGCGCCTGTTCGAGGTGGTTCAGATAGAGGTGGGTGTCGCCTGTCGTGTGGATGAAGTCGCCGGCTTCGAAACCCGTCACTTGCGCCATCATTTGCAGCAGCAGGGCGTATGACGCGATGTTGAACGGCACACCGAGGAACGTGTCTGCCGAGCGTTGGTAGAGTTGCAGTGAGAGCCGTCCGTCGGCCACGTAGAACTGGAAAATCGTATGGCAGGGAGGCAGTGCCATTCGGTTCACCTCCGCCACGTTCCACGCCGACACAATCATTCGGCGCGAGTTCGGGTTCGTGCGCAATTGGTCGAGCACGTATTGAATTTGGTCGATGGTGCCGCCGTTGTAGTCGGGCCACGACCGCCACTGATGCCCATAAACAGGGCCGAGTTCGCCATTTTCGTCGGCCCACTCGTTCCAAATGCTCACGCCGTGGTCTTGCAAGTATTTCACGTTGGTGTCGCCACGCAAAAACCACAAAAGTTCGTAGATAATCGACTTCAGATGCAGCTTTTTCGTGGTGAGCAGCGGAAAACCGTCCGCCAGATTGTAGCGCGACTGCGTTCCGAAAATGCTCAGTGTGCCGGTGCCGGTGCGGTCGCCTTTCTGCGTGCCTTCCGCGAGGATGCGGTCAAGGATGTCTAAGTATTGCTTCATATTTTTCGGGTATATGGGTTGATTTGATTCGCCATTCTTTGGGATAGAGGTTGTTGGCGCGTGTGCCGATGTTCTTCGCCAGTCCGAGCGGATGCCCCTCGAACGCGACGACGACGATGCCGCGTGGCGTTTCCGAGGGTAGAACGATGGCTTCGCGACGCAAGTATTGGATGGCCTGCTCGTAGGACAGGTCGATTTGTGGCGCTTGCTGTTCGATGGCTTCGGCTACGGCGTTCTGAAAATCGTTGGGAATGATTTTTAGAGTTGTTTTCGATAGGTCGATTTTTTTCGATTTTTCGTCACCTTTTTTCCGTAAAACCGCCATAAACAGCCCTTCGCCGCGTGTCACACCCGGAATGAAACGATAGACGGGCGCGGTGAAGTGGGGTAGAAGCGAGCCGGTGATGTGCCAGTCGGTTTCGACGGGAATCGCGACAGGTTCGGCGTCGAATTCCTCCATCATCCAACGCACATTTTCCTCATTTTCCTTTGTATTTAATGTACAGGTACTATATATTAAATGTCCGCCGTCGCGCAGACACGCCCACGCGTCCGCGACGATTTCGCGTTGCAGCCGCCAGCATTTTTCGACGTTTTCTGCGCTCCATTCGCCGATGCTGTCAACGTCTTTGCGGAACATTCCCTCGCCCGAACACGGCACGTCGCACAGAATCAAGTCGAACGTGAGTTTGGCTTTGCGGAAGCCGCGAGGGTAGTTGTTCGTTATTTTTACGAGGAAGGAGAAACGAGGAAGGAGAAACGAAGAATTGACGGCAGGAAGTTGCCATTTTTGCAGGTTTTCCGAGAGAATCTGGGCGCGTTTCGGGTTCGGTTCGTTGCTCACGAGCATGCATCCCTCGGGCAGATGACTCAGAAGAATGGTCGATTTGCCGCCCGGGGCAGCGCAGAGGTCGAGGGCTGCGAGAGGGTGTTGGGTGTTGGGTGTTGGGTGTTGAAGATTTCGCAAAACGTGGTCGAGGAACATCGACGCGGCCTCCTGCACGTAGTAGCAACCAGCGTGTAGCAGCGGGTCGAAGGTGAATGCAGGGCGGTTCGGCAAATAATAGCCGTTGCAACACCACGGCACCGCCTCACCCACCACCTCGGAGTCAGCCACAGCACCGTTCACCCGAATGCTCACGGGCGGTTCCTCCTCAAACGCTTTCAAGTAGCGCTCGAAGAGTTCATCGCCCATCGTCAGGCGGGTTTGTCGTAGAAATTCTTCTGGTAATTGCACCATTTTCACACTCTCGTTCGTCAATTTTTCGATGATAGTGCAAAGATACAAATTTTATCATCGAAAGCAAAAAAAAGAGCCTAAAAAAGATTCTTTTTTCGTAATCTGGTTGGGATTGAATATCCCTGTAGGCTGGCGCCAGCCATCCTACAAAAACTTAAAAGTCCCGAAGAATTGAAAGTAAACTTTCTTCTTCAAGACTTTTAATCTTTCGTGATTCCGTTGGTATCACGCTGTGATCCGGTTGGGATTTCCCCTTATTTTCCGCTTTCTCCCACAAATACGCTATTCTGCGATGATGGATGAAGTGTCGGAAAAAGTGGTAACACACTGGTAACACATTTTTTTATAGGTACACGAGAAGTTACATTTTCAAAGATCTCTTTTGGGCTGTCGAGGGTAAACCTTCTTCAGCCTTTTTTATTGTTAAATAGTTAGTTAGTTAGGTGCTTTTGCCAAAAAGTGACCTTACTTTTGCAGCAGAATTGCTAAATCTACCTTGTTAGCACTTGAATGGGGTATGACAACCATCACAAACTCTATATAACAAGTGCAAAGGTACTAAAAATAAATGAGAATACAAAGAATGTGGCTGAAAAAAATGACAAAAAATTTGACCTCAGAACCGCGACGAGTTAACCTCTATCTGCTTTTCGTAGGTTATTAAAAAGTATATCCCTTTTAAATAATCTATTATGAAAGAAATTCAGAAAATTTACAAACCGTCACGATGGCTCATGTCGCTCAATAGGGGTGATGTAGCCGTAGGTGAATTGCTGACCAGTTATGCTGATCAGAGTTTTTCAGTCATGCTTTCTCGCTTCAATGCCAGATATGGCCAAGAGAGAAACATCTTTGTGCATTATCATTTCAAACGAGCCACGAAAATCATGGTACTCGTTTGTGTGTCATGGGAAGAGCATTTACAAGAATTTAAAATGAAACGATATGAAGAAGAATGGCGTAAAAGAATTCCAATTGAACACCGTTAAGGATAAAAAAGCACCAGTCATACAGTATCTCATCAATGCGAATGATACCGTCTGGAACGTCAAGCAATTCGCTGCCATTTTGGGTGTTTCCAAATGGGCGATACTAAAACGCATCCAAAGAGGTACGCTGCCTGCCCATAGGGATGGGAGCGCATGGTATATCCTCAAAAGCGAATACATCGAATTCCTAAAATCAAAATAATACTCTGTATAACTTTGACAACCAAGCCCTTGTGTGGGCTATCTGCGAAGACCGCTCACGCAAGGCATTTTCTTGAACACACCAAATCCAATTGAACATGAATATTGAAATTTTTGAGAAGAAAATCCTTGAAAGAGGACTGCAGCCTATCCACCTCATTCTCGATAAGGGCAAACACGTAAAATGGTTTGTCTGCGTCGATGAAGTGATAGGACACCCCAACAATGGAGTAAAAGAATATTGCCTTGTCGTGTTTGACAAAGGCGGTCGTTGTTTCGTCAACCCGAAACGATTCACGGAAATCAATCGTGATACACCTTATTATATTATAGGGGGTGGTGAAAACTACATTTGCGTGAACAACGACACGTTTGAATCAGAACCTTTGTGCGACTTGAATTTTTCCGATGAGCCATGATTAGCGTTGAGAGAATTTATCAAGCCACGCACAATGGACTTGACATCATTCTATGGCTCTATCCGCAGGCGCAGGATTGCGTCGGCGTGAAAGGAAAAAAGTTCAAGGTGCGCGATGAGCATACCCCCTCTGCCTGCCTATACCAACGCAGAACAGATAAATACGGCGAGATTTGGGGCGTGACTGATTTCGGAGGCGACGGCTGGCGGTCTGCCATACAACTGTTTATGGACGACCAACATCTTTCGCAAGACCGCTTTAATGAGGCGATTCTCAGACTGGCTGCACAGTTCAACGTATCAGACGAATTGAACCGAAACGTCAATAAAGCAGACTTCACAGAACGAACCGCAAAGGCTGATGAGCCGGACGGCCACCGAAATTTTGAAACGAAGGAGTTTTCCGAGGCGGAACTGAAAATATTGGGACCGAATGTAAGGCAGGAACACGTCGAAGCACTCCATTGGCACAGCGTCAAGTGGATCAGTTACACCAAAGACCGCAAAACAAAAATTCGGTATGCCAATGAAAACTATCCGATTTTCATGCGGGAGTGCGTCGTCAAGGAGGCACAGGCCGAACAGGAGGAAGTCAAGTTCTATAAGGTTTATGAGCCGCTAAACCCTGATAAGGGCTATCGTTTCCAGTATTTCCCTGCCGGAGTAAAACCCGAAAGGTACATCAATGGTTTCAAGGAACTCATACAAGCACAGAATGAAATGAATGCGACGGAACAGAAGGAATGGGAGCGAACGCATACAGACGATGACCCCTACGAACCAAAAAAACTTCCTGAAGCCTTTATTTGCTCAGGGGAGCGTGATGCCTTATGCTGTCGTTCATTAGGGTATATGCCCCTGTGGTTTAATTCCGAAGGTTACCATCTCAGTGAAGAGGAAGTTCGGGAAATCATGAAACACGTGGAGGTACTTTACAACATTCCTGATATAGATGATACGGGCGTCAGAAAGGGTAGGGAACTGGCTCTGAAATTCACGGACATCAGAACGGTTTGGCTGCCTGAATGGTTGTCGAAATATAGGGATAACAGAGGGAAACCACGAAAAGACCTACGCGACTGGATGGAACTGCGACCGAAGAAACGGGAATTTAAAGAACTCTTCCAAATGGCGATGCCGGCTAAATTCTGGAAACTGCGAACAAACATGAAAACGGGAGAGGTGAAACGCTCCATCGATACGGCTTGCCTACACCATTTCTTGCGACTCAATGGATATTTTGCACTGCATGATGAAAACAACCAAAAGGAAGTGATGTTCGTCAAAGTCGATGGATATAATGTGCGAAACGTTACCCCGAAAGATATTCGGGAGTTTGTACGCAAATGGGTGATGACGGAAGTACGCGACTTGGACGTGCTCAATCTCGTACTGGACACACCCAAATTAGGCGGAACGCTGTTGGAGGCCATCGACGAAATCGCACTGGACTTTACATCGTACACGCCTAACACGCAGATGTTCTTCTTCCCAAACGTGTGCGTCAATGCCACACCCTTAGAACTCAAAGTTATCAAAAAACAGGAATTCAAATTCCAAAACTTTGTATGGGAAGACAACATCATCGACCACGACTTTTCCTTACTCGACCCGTTCTTCACCATCCATAAAGTGAAGGATGAAGAGGGGCAATATCACTTCTCGATTGAGATTCACAAGGTAGGCTCAAACATTCTGGGCTACCTTATCAATAGCAGCCGAATCTATTGGCGCAAAGAAATGGAAACACGCTTCGAATCTGCCGAAGAAAGGGCTGCCTATCGAGCAGCACATCAGTTCGACATCGCAGGCGAAGGACTGACCGATGAAGAGAAAGACGAACAGCAGCAGACCCTCATTAACAAAATCTTTTCGATGGGATACATGCTGCATCGCTATAAGTCGCCGTCAAGGGCATGGGCGCCAATGGCTATGGATAACAAGATCGGCGAGGATAATGAATGTAACGGTAGAAGTGGTAAATCGTTCTTCTTTCATATCCTCTCGATGTTGATGAAAACGGTCAAATTGTCCGGGCGCAATCCAAAACTGATGGATAACCCTCACGTGTTCGACCAAATCACACCTTATACTGAAATGCTCTTGCTCGACGATTGCGACCGATACTTGAACACAGGCTTGTTCTATGACAACATCACCAGTGATATGACCGTCAACCCCAAAAACAATAAATCGTTTACCATACCTTTTGAACAGTCGCCGAAAATCGCATTTACGACGAACTATGTGCCGGCTGACTTCGACCCTTCATCGGAGGCTCGCCTGCTCTATATGGTTTTTTCTGACTACTACCATCAGCGGACGGAAGACAACGACTATCTGGAAACGCGCTCCATCCGGGATGATTTCGGGAAAGACCTCTTTACCAAAACATACTCCCCACAAGAATGGAACGCGGACTTGAACTGCATCTTGCAATGCGTCAAGTTCTATCTATCCGTTTGTCACGAACCAATCAAACTACTTCCGCCGATGGCGAACATCATCCACCGAAAATACAAGGCGGATATGGGAGCAAACTTTGAGGACTGGGCTAATGGATACTTCAGCGAAGAAAGTGGCAGACTGGATACCTTCATCGTTCGAGATAAAGCACTGTCTGATTATAAAATGTCGTCGGGAAGCAACAAACTGACCATGCAGGGATTCACGAAGAAACTCCGTTCTTTCGTGGAACTGTGCCCTTGGATTGCAGAAATGAATCCAAAGGACTACCAAAACAGTGCAGGGCGAATCATCAGAAGAGAAGAAGGCGCAGCACCCGGAGCAAACCCCGTTGAAATGATTTATATGGTGCATAAAAAGCCTAACTTCCCTCTCTTCGACCCTGACGATGATAGACCTTTCGACTGACCGAAAACGGTAATTTCAATATGTTCAATTGATGTGTGTCGCTGATGACAGTTCTCATGCTGCCGTCAGCGATTTTTTTTACATCTGCCCAAACCAGTGACTTCCCCCAACTCCCCCTCACTGGTTTTGTACCAAAATTTTGTAACTTTGTAACAGATGTTTGTCGAAATCTTAAAACATCAGTAAATAAAAGTGTTCCGAGAGATTTTTTGCCGTTACAAAATGCGTTACAAACTTGTTACAAAATTTTTAAGTTTGTAACGGAACAAAATTTCCAACACGGAATTTTTACAAATTTTTACAAATCAAGCGTGTTGTTACAAATCTTTTGGAGCCGAAATTTTTGTAACAAGGCTTTTGTTACATCGAATTGTGGCTGATTTTCAGTGACTTACGCCATCAGAGATACACCGTTACAAAATTACAGTTTTTTCGGACAGATTCGGCTCAGACGAATGCAAAATCTTCTTCTTTCTCCACTTGCCATATTTCACAAAAATGGACATCTGCCCGATGGCTCGACGACTGCTATTCTCGACGCCTGCATGTGATCGTCAGCGATTCAATCCCGAACGCATCTATCAGCACCGTACTACCTATTTCCAAAGACTTGCACCAATCGAATGTACGGATTCCTCTCCTGCCATGATTGATTCCTTCTCCGCTTTCTGACTGCCGAACTGCTGTGTCTTGTGGCTTCCATCACTGATTTCTATGGTTCGACATAGATTGCTCAATCCCGATGCTGCTCTTTTCATTTTTCCTTTGCAAAGATAGCGCAAGCGTCATGCTGCAAGGGCACCGCCACCGCTATGACTCGAAAATTTTTCAAAGATTTTGGGGTGCAGTTGCGCCGGAAACCAAATTCTCTGAAGCCCAAAGGGTTGAAACTTTTTCGGTCTTCCCTTGCATTTACATTCCTTCTCCTTGCCTGCTCCGTATTGCAGCGTAAAAATTTCAAAAGCGCCTCGGCGCAAAATGTCAAACAATTAAAATCTTAACAGTTATGCAAGACAAGAATTTTTCAGCAGTGTTAGACAGCCTCACAAAAGAGGAGAAGGTTAATCGCCTCAAGAGGATGGCAGGTAAGAATGAAATCAAGGAGTACATTCTTGATTGGGACAATGAAAATCCCTCAGTGTATTGTGGTACATACCGCAAATACAATGAAGGTAGTATCTACGGCGCATGGATAGATTTGACTGCGTGCGGTGATTATGACACGTTCATCGATGTGTGCCACAAGTTGCACGCCGATGAAGAGGATCCCGAACTGATGTTTCAAGATTTCCAATACTTCCCGAATAAATGGTATTCGGAAAGTTGTATGGATGAAAGCACGTTCGACAAAATCATGGAATACGCTGACTTGGATAACAAGGAGGCTTACGAGGCTTTCGTCGATGCCACAGGCGATGATGATATAGATGATTTCAAGGAAAAATATATGGGCAAGTGGGATTCAAAAGAAGATTTCGCCGAGCACATCGTCAGCGAATGCTATAATCTCGAACAACATGGAATCCTCGCTCATTATTTCGATTATGAAGCATACGCACGAGATTTGTTCATCGGTGATTACACTTTCTGCGATGGCTACGTATTCTATCGCTGAAAATCAGCACACACAAAAGGGCTCTCTTCGGAGAGCCTTTTTTATTGAAGGATTTTCCATGTGCCATTCTTGGTACCTTCTCGTTTTATATATCCTTCGGTACGTAGTTTCGTCAGTATGCGTTGCACGGTTCTAAATGGAATTCCTAAAGTGTCAGATAGTTCTTTAGTCGTAATGGCTTTATCCTTTTTGATGAAATCATAAATTGATAAATAATTGTCACCTAATTTTTCTACGCCATTATTTACGCCATTATTTACGCCATTATTTACGCCACGTGGCGCTAATGCGCTCTTAAATCTAATTGTCAAAGTAACAAAGGAATGGTCAACGGTAAATGTGGGCTCAGGCATACCTGCATCTTTACACTCCTTGATAATAAGCTGTATGCCGCGTCCCCATGACTCTAACAAACCACGTTTGTAGAATACTTGTGCGATGTCTGGATTGTGTGGTAAGGACCTGTTCTTTTCTGAAAAGTATTCCCATGTGTAGCCCATGGGGAAACTTCCTGGATTATCTAATTCTATCCTGTCATCGAAAATGGCTATGCTCGGTGTGGCCTCACTCCTTTCCCAAGAACGATGGCACAGAAGATTGATGATGGCTTCACGTAATGCTCTATAAGGTACGGTGAGTGTGTCAATCCGTTCCAATGTATCCATACTGCCTGCAAGAAACATGTGCTTTTGACAGAAAGTCATAGCTTCATCGAGTTGGTCGAAAAGATTTCCTTCACAAACTTTCTGATCTCGGAATTCATCAACGGTGACTCCTTCAAAGCGGGCTAAACGAAGGCAACATTGCACGAAAGTTTTTCTGGGATGTTTCCCAAACAGAACGACAGCAGAATTGCAAATGGATCCAGCTTCAGAAAGATCTAAACTAGAAAGGATATCCATTGGGGTAAGGTTTCGTATTGCCAATGCCGGAATGCGCCCTTTGTTCACACCATCTTGGATGGTTCTTACCATCTGCTCTTCGTCCAAATCCTCAATCGCGACATTCTTTGCAGGAAGTTTCTCCCAACTGTAGTGGCTGGGGTACATCTTCCGTAGTTTTTCGTTGTACATCTCTCTGGGCATAAGAGTCGTTGTGCTTTCCAACTTGTAATATGCCCTCCCGTCGTATGTATATGGGGACTGAGTAAATTCTTTGTGATCGAAGTGAATGGCAATCACATAGAAGTGTGCCTTATTAGGAATCTCAATATATTGTACAGCGATATTGATGGCAGGCTCGAACTTCTTCAAATGATTCGCAATCTCACGTTTTGTACTGTCAGTCACTTGTTGCCCAACAATTTTCAACTTATTGGTGACTCCGAAGAATAGCCATCCTCCATTAGAATTGAGGAAAGCACAGCCAGAGCACATCCCTTTTACGATTTCCCCTGTTGTTTCCTTCAATTCCAGGTAGCGACTCTCATCGTCTGAGATAAGTTTTTCAATATCATTTAGAGTCAATCTTGCCATAATCCAACAATTTTTCTGCAAAATTACGAAAAATTGAAGACAAGACAAAACATCCAAGTTTATTTTTATGACAAGATGGCTAAAAATACGAATAAGATTATTTTTTGCTTACCTACCTAACTTTCTTAACGAATAAAAATTTCTTTTCACAGCAACCATAAAACGTGTACCTTTGCACCATGAGCGACTATTGTATATACCTGAAAATGCCGTCGTACCTACGGCAATGGTTCATCCACAGACACGGAGGTGGCGAGCCGGTGAAACTGATTCGTGGCTCCATCGAGAGCAAAATGCTCAAACGTGCCACTGTTCCCCTGCCACCTGATACCGCTCCCCTCAGAAAACAAGAGGGGGAGGTGGCGGTAAGCATACCTTATTATAAATCGCACGACCCGCGTGTCTATAACCACATCACCGAAACTGGAAAAAGGGCGATGGTCGAACGCATCAAAGATGATTTCGACCTCGATGTTTGGGACTACCTGCACGACTTCGGGAAAATCGGCAGGCAGCAAAAGGAACTGATCTACCTCTTTATGGAACAAAGAGGTATCAGAGAAGACGGCTCCTGTTGGGACGCCATCGCGAAAATCTACCAAAGACTGCGACACATCTATCTGACTAACAACCGCCAGAAATCTAAACGACTTCGCGAAAGAAATTCATAAAAATTTCTGATGTCACACCGATATGAAACACGCTCTACCCGGAATCAATCATATATACTACGTCAATTGCTTACATCTGCCTGCGGACATCACTCTACGGGCACTGGCAAACATACCTGTCGGCGTTTATACCACACTAAACCACATCGGAAAGATTGGCGACGCTTCGTGCGAGATGGAAACGCAGTTCGATAACAATAGCCAAGTGGAGAAAGCATCGCTGACTTTCTACTCACTTGACGAGTTGCCCACCGACGAGCACCTTGCTTTTGTTATCACTACGGTTCAAGGCGAAGCCTATATCATAGGCACGAAGGAACTACCTTATCCCATCATAAAGGTTACACGCTCGACAGGCATTCCTGACGGAGAGCCCTTCGTCAGAAAATATGAAATCTCTTTCACAGCCAAGAAAATCCCTCAAATACAGGTGTAGGCAGTCTTTTCCTATCCATCAGGGATGATGTACCTTTGCGCCAACATCATCAAGACTATGGCCACGAACAAAACATACCAACTGCACCTGAAAGGTTTCGTCGGAGGATATGACTTCGATGCTGACTATGTGGATTACATCCTTTCCAAAAACAGTGATAAGGAAGTGAATGTCCTCATTGATAGCCTCGGAGGAAAATCGAACACCGCACTTTCTATCTTCTCGGCGTTCAAACGACACGGCAACGTAAACGTGCACTTTGTCGGAATGAATGCAAGTGCCGCTACCATCGCTTCACTCGGTGCTAAACGCATCAGCATCGACCAATCGGCCATGTACCTCGTACACAAGTGCAGCATCGCGTTCTTCGAATGGGGACACCTCAATGCCGATGACCTTCAACAACTGATTGCTAACATCGAGCAACAGAAGAAAGACCTCGATAAACTGGATGCGAACATCGCACAGATGTACGCTACTCGCTGTAAAAAGAACTCGGCAGAACTGCTCGAACTGATGAAGACAGGCGGATGGCTCACCGCACAGGAGGCGCTGGCATGGGGATTCGTCGATGAATTGACGGAATACGAAGAGGAAAACGCACCGAAAATGACCGAAACTCTCGCAGCTGCAATGGCGACGGCGGGAATCCCAATTCCGAATATCCCGAACGAAACACCCGAAACGTCTGCCATGACGAAGTTCTTGAATACACTGACTTCTTTCTTCAAATCGAACAAAGAACATATCGAAACCATCAATCCACCCAAAAACATGAAAAAGATTTTCAAAAACATCTGCGCAATCCTCAGTTGTGATGACCTCGAAGTGAACGAGGGAAGCATCCAACTCAAGGACGAACAGGCGGACGCAATCGAAACCGCCATCAATGCGGACAAAGAGTCCATCAAGTCACTCACAGACGAAAAGAACACCTTAGCCGCTGAAAACGCTACGCTCAAAGCGGAAATCGAGGAACTGAAAAAGAAGCCTGCTGACACGACGGCACAGGTGGTCAATGACAAGCACGAGAAAAATGAGCCGGACGCTCTGGCTGATTTCCTCGATACAACCAAAGAGGCGAAATCGCTCTATGACTTAATCCCATAACTCTCAAAAACGCTTACAAGAAAATGGCTGGAAAACTTACTTTTACTCTCCAAGAGTACCAAGACGCGGCGCGTAAATACCGCAAAGAACTCCTGATGCTGCCCATCATCGGCATCCAAGAAACGCTGAAGTATATGACAGGAAGACCGGGTATCCGATACAAGGAAAGTGTCGGCACCATCACGGGTGACGCTCAGTTTGCTCCCTACAAACCGCAGCGGAAAACGAACGTAAACTTGAATCTGGACTTCCGCACGCTCGAAACTTTCTTCGGCTCTGTGGTCGCTCAGTTTGAACCCAACTCGGCCGTGAGCACGCTGTTGGGTGCTGTGGGCGCAACGAAAGGCGACGGACAGATGCAAACGCCGACGGCGAAGCACGTTCTGGCACTGATCGCTAAGGGACTTTCGCAGCACCTCAATGATGCCATCTGGAACGGACAGCGCAACGCTAACGGCGACACCACGAAAGACCTCTTCGATGGCTTCGACACCATCACCAACAAGGAAATTACCGCCAAGACAATCGCAGCGGATAAGGGCAACCTCTACGTGATGCCGGAGGCTATCACAAAGGAAAACGCTGTGGACGCTCTCAAAGAAGTGCTCTTCAAACTGAATCCTCACCTTCGCGCAGAAACGCTCTATGCGTACTGCTCTCAGGAAATCGTGGATAAGTACAACGAGTGCTACCTCCTGACTCATGCAGGGATTCCGTACAACACGCAGTACCAACAGACTGCCGTCGAAGGTAGCAACGGAAGACTGATCCTGCTGCCTCTCGCCAACAAAACGGACAGTTCCTTCATCCATATCACCACGAAAAACAATATGCTCGTCGGATACGACCAGATGGGCGACGTGGAATCGATCATGGTCAAGGAATACGAGCCCTTCATCCTCTCGTACATCGCTACGATGTTCTTCGGTGTGCAGTTCGAATCCATTGACCCTCACAGAATGATGGTGGTGAAGTTGGTGAAATAACACCCTTCACCCCTCGTTCCTCGAATCACACTCCACACTCCACGAAATAACATCTAACACCCAACACCCAACACCTAACACCCACCACCCAATTATGCTCGATTGCTCTTCTATCCAAAAATCTCTCGCATGGTGCCAAGGCAAACCCGAATTGCCGGGCATCAAGCGACGCTTGTACTACATCTCAAAGTACCAAATCGTAAACTGGCCGACACTTAGGCACGACGAGAACGGAAGGCTGCAAGTGGCTTCCTACGAGGGAAGTTTCACGCTCCGCGCCGATGCCAAGTGGCTATTCATCGACGTAATCCCTGAAAAGTCGCAACTGACCAGTGATGCTCAGGGGGAATATCCCTCGCAGACACAACTCAATAAACTCATAGCCGTACATCCCGGAGTAGGGGAGGAGGCAACTGCCGCCGCCGCCTACCTCAATAACAACGATAACGTGTTTATCGTCGAGGATATGCACGGAAAATTCCGTGTCGTAGGCTCTGAGCAGTGGACTACCAAAACCACCGTTTCGCAGGATCTGGGACAGGGCAACACTGGTACCACCAGTACCACCATCTCAGTGGAAGCAACGGACGAATGCCCTGCGCCTTTCTACGGCGGAACAATCACCACCGAGGACGGGGTGGTTTCGGCTAGCGGTGGCTAAATTTCTTTTCATACATTAAACACTCATCTTTTTTGATGACGCGCACGCCTATTGATTTGGACGATATACTCCTAGAGATAGTAGTCCCTGATACCGGGCGTGCGCTTTCTGAATTAAGCACCGCACGACAACAAAAGCCGAAAGATGACCTCTTCGCTGAACACAAACGAAAGGGATGGGATAAATCCATCGAGGCAAGATGCGACTTTACAAGGAAAATCAGAATCACACGACGCAGCGGCATCTTCTTCACTTCTCTCTGGCAGAAATCGCTCTTCGGACGAACACTGACTGACATCAAAAGTGATGATAAGATGGTGGAATTCTTCGTATCGCAAATGTGCCCACTCATTACGGACATCATCGGGGAAAACCTGAAGAATGGCGACTGGTGCATCATCACCACACCCAAACGACGACACCTGACCAAGAATTTTGCGACGAGAATTGCCGAGAAAATGGCGGACAACTTGCAAATACCCTTCTACGAGGATGTTTGCTCGTGCCACACCAAGCAACGAATGAATGCTGATTTTACGGTCAATATCATACCGAAACAGCAAAACATCATCTGCTTCGATGATTTCGTCACCACTGGGCAGACACTCGCCGCGATGAAACGGGCACTGCTACCTCACCAGAAAAACCTGCTCTTCTTCGCAGGAATCAATAATAAGTTGTAATATTCAATGTTCAATATTCAATCTTCAATGTTCAATAAAAAAATAGAGAAATGGACCAACAATTCACAGAAAAACTTCAGGCATGGCTCGATACACCCGATGCCGAAAAGGACTACGCAGAAGGCGCACTGATGCTGCTGCAACTGTCTGGAAACAAAATCATGTACCGAAACATCTCTGTCAATCCGAAAGGAAAGGCGGAATTTATCACGGGACGACTCAGACGTTACCTGAATTTCCGTTTGCAGCAAACCACCCATCAAGAAGTGCTCGAAATGCAGGAACAGGTGGATGTAATCGTCAAAGAAACGGTGAAGCCGGACGAAGAATTTGCCGACTTCAAAGCAGGAAAACGTGCCGACCACGACAAACTGCCAAAGGAAATCCAAAACTTGTACGTGGAAAACCTCGACATCGTGCACAGAATGAGGGAACTCCACCTGCAACTGCGCAAACTCTCGACCGAGAACGCGACCTGCCCGGACAGCGAACGATACCCCTTCCTCAAGGAACTCATCGCACTGGACAAAAAGTTGCACGAAAACTGGGACAACTACGACCACTTCATCGTTGAAAAACCAAAAGCGGCCACGACGAAAAAAAGTAAGAAGAAACCCACCTAACACCCATCACCCAACACCTATCACCCAATGAAACGCTCTGCCAACATCGACGACTTCCTGCGACCGCTTGCCACCACCACCTCTCAGGCATACCTCTCGAATGCCGTGCAGGTGGCGGACATCCTCGAATGGATTTTGGAACAGGTAGGTTCTGCCCGTGTATGGCAGACCTCCTTTTCCATTTCCGAGGAATTTCTGCGGCGACTGTTCTTCATCGAAAAAGGCGGAAAAGTGACGGAATTCAATCTGGTACTGGACCACAAGGCAACGAACAAAACGCTGAAACTATGGGCGTTCATTGAACAGGTGATTCAACGAACTTACCTCGCTGACAACCACTCGAAAATTCTTCTCGTGGAAGCAGCAGCGGGCGAATGTGTGTCCGTCATCACCTCACAAAACCTGACGCGAGGCAATCGCCACGAGTCCGCTTTCATATCGACGGACAAACAAATCTTCAACACGCTCAAACAGCAAATCGAAGATTTAATCCGCAACCACTCCGTACCCCTTAACGACCTCTTCGCACAGCGTCTTAACGTAAACGTATAACCCTCTCACTCCTCACTCCTCACTTCTCACTCCTCACTCCTCACTCCTCACTCCACACTCCACACTCCTCGAATCTCGAATCTCGAACATCACCCAACACCTACCACCCATCACCCACCACCTACCACCCAACACCTACCACCTACCACCCAATAAATTGTCAAATAGTAAATCGAAATATGTCCTACGACCAACAAACCCTCGACCAAATCGAATCTTACGCCTCGATTTTCCTGCCCATCTCAGATATGGCCGTCATCCTCGACATCCACCCAGAGCAACTAAGAATGGACATCGCCAACCGCACCACAGACGTAAGCAAACGCTACCATCGTGGAAAAGCAGCATCTAAGGTAAAACTCCTTCACCAAGAAATGCAACTCGCATACGTCGGTAGCCCCCTCGCACTCGAAAACACACAAAAGAACCTCATGAGCATGGAAGATGATGAATGATTGTGAAAACCGAGTGCAATCAAAATGGCAAAGCCATATAAGTAACAACATAAAGTGTGCAAGCTCGCTTGTAAATACTTTTAAGTTGATACTTATAGCCTGAAAAGGCTTGATTGCCGAGGTGCATCCAATTATCAACGAAACGTAGTGAAGTTAGTATACCGCTTTTTATGCCATTACCAAATATCCTCGACATCGCCCGCTCTGACCTCTATACCAACCGCGACGAGTTGGAACAGAAGTACGCCATCACGCAGGTTGAACACCTCATACGACTGCGCGATATGGTGACGTGGTGCATCGCCAACCCTGACATGAAAGACCGTCAGTTTGTCGAGGAAATCAAACAGAGGTACGGCATTTCGATGGTGACGGCATACGCCGACCTCAAAATCATCAAAGCAATCCTGCCCAATCTGGCAGAGGCAACTCGCGACTACCACCGATGGCGGTACAATGAAATGATACTGGAAACATACCAGATGGCGAAGAAACGAAAGGACACCAAGACAATGGAGAAGGCTGCGACGAGTTACGCCAAATACAACCGCATCGACGTGGAGGACGAACAATCGGTGCCGTACCACCTCATCGTCGTGCAACCGTTCTTTCCAACGACTGACCCGCGTGTGGTGGGCATCAATCCCGTGCCCAACATCGACGAACGTATCCGACGCCTCACAAAAGAACTGGCTGACACCCACCCCGATACGCTGAATATCGAATACGAAGAAGCAGACCTGCAGTTTGAACAAATTTTTGATGAGTCTAATCCTGAAGCCGATGAAAAAGAATAAACAAAAAACTCGTCAATTTGTCAATTCGTCAACTTGTCAACTATCTCAATGGGACATCGAAGCAAAACTACACGCGAAACGGGTGTACTTCAATCGTCCGCAACTCTTGACACAATACATCGGTGCCAAGACGACTGTGATCGTGGCAGGACGACGAACAGGGAAAACAGACTCCATCGCCTCGCCATTCGTACTGAGAAATATGCAACGAATGACTGGCAGCACTGGAGGCATCGTCGTGCCGACGTTCAAACACGGACTGACCAACACCATTCCGGGTTTATTGGCAGCATGGAAACGGTGGGGATACCTCAATGGAATACACTATGTGGTAGGCAGAAAACCCCCAAAGTCTTTCTCGAAGCCAATCATCGAACCTGCTGATTATGAACACGTTATTACTTTCTATAACGGCTCTTGCGCTGTCATTATTTCACAAGACAGACCAGGCAGTTCGAACTCGCTGACGCTCTCATGGCTCCTGATCGATGAAGCCAAATTCATCGACTACAACAAACTCAAAGACGAAACGCTGCCGGCAAACGGAGGCATACGTTCGTATTTCGGACATCACTCGTTCAACCACTCTATGATGGTGCTGTCTGATATGCCCCAGACGCAAAAAGGGTCGTGGTTTCTGCACTACCGAGAAAAGATGGATCCTGAATTGATTGAAACAATACAAGGCACCATCTTCAAAATCTGGCAGACGAAGCAGCGCATCGCTGACCTACAGGAGAAAAAACTACCCGTGCCGGAATACCTCAAAGGATACCTGAAATGGCTCGACCAATCGCTGAATAAAATGCGCTCTGTGGCCGTCTATTACAAAGAATACTCGACCATCGAAAATTTACAACTACTGGGCGAAGAATACCTCCGACAGATGAAACGCGACCTGACACCCAAAACTTTCCAAACGAGTATTCTCTGCCAACGAATCGGAATCAGTCACGACGGCTTCTATTCCTCAATGCAGGAATACCACAAATACGACGCTTCTAACTTCGCCTATATGGACGAACTGGGATACGACCGCATCATCGAAGAAGCACAGCAACTGAATTACAACATTAGAGCCAACTGTCAATTCTCAACGGTCAACTCTCAACTCGACAGCAGAGCCGATGAAGATGTGAACCCTTTGGCTCCCATTTGCATCGGCATGGACTACAACGCAAACATTAACTGGATCGTGGCAGGACAACCCAGTGGCAACCGCTTGAACATCCTCAAATCATTCTATGTGAAGTTCGAGCGCAAAATCCCTGCCCTCGTCGCAGACTTCTGCGCCTACTACGCCCATCACCAAAACAAGACGGTCGTATTCTATTACGATGCCACCGCCCTCGGCTCGAACTACGCCGTGAATGACCAAGACTTCCGCTATGTGGTCATTCACGAGTTCGAACGGCACGGATGGCAAGTCAATGATGTGTACCTCGGAAACCCTATGCGTCACGATGAGAAATACCTGCTCATCAATCAGGGCTTCGCAGGCAAACAGCGTCTCATGCCGTTCTTCAACCGCCAGAACAACGATGACCTAATACTGGCCATACAGTCTGCCGGTGTCGAACGCGGACGCAACGGCTTCCGAAAAAACAAGTCGATGGAGAAACAACCGGAATCGGAAGAAGACCTCCTCGAACACCGAACGGACGGCACCGATGCCTTCGATACTCTCTACATCGGCTGCGAAAAATTCCCACAACACGACACCTTCCCCATGACACTCGGCGGCGTGATGTAACCCCAAAATGTCCTCAAAAATAACTTTTTTCTCCTTTTCCGTAAATTTTTTGGCTAACTAACTAACTTTTTCCGAAAAAAATCGTATCTTTGTGCCATATTCCTATAATATAAATTTTTCCGAAGTTGCGTATGGATAATATTTTGGCTTTGTCCGAGGAAGACATTAAACTACGCTATATTACCCCTTCCATTATGAGTAAAGGATGGTCGGTGGAAGACATTACAATGGAAACTAAGGTTAAACTGACGGATGGTAAAATTAACCTCAAAGGAAATTTAGTGGCTCGTGGTAAACCGAAGTTTGCTGACTATGTACTGTATTATAGTCGTTCCACCCCAATTGCTATTGTAGAAGCCAAAGATGCAAACCATACTGTTGCATTTGGATTGCAACAAGCAAAGGAGTATGCTCAAATGATGGATATTCCTTTTGCTTTTAGTTCTAATGGACAAGGATTTCAAGAATATGATTTTCTGACTGGAAAGGAACGTTCATTCCCGATGGATGCTTTTCCTACGAAAGAAGAGCTGTATGCTCGTTTCCTCTCTGAAAGTAACGAGGGTAAAGGTCTATCTGATGAAGAAATGAAAATTATCCATCAGCCGTTCTGCACAGGAAAAGAAATTTTTCCACCTCGATACTACCAGCGTAACGCCGTGAACCGTACCGTCAATGCAGTTGCACAAGGAAAAAATCGTCTGTTACTTGTTATGGCAACAGGAACGGGTAAAACATATACGGCTTTCCAAATAGTTTATCGTCTTATGAAAGCTAAGTTAGTGAAGAAAGTATTATATTTGGCAGACCGAAATATTTTGGTGGACCAGTCTATAGAACAGGACTTTAAACCTCTATCAAGCACTATCCATAAAGTTGATTACCAAAGCGACATTGATTCAAATGGTGGACATTTGGCATACGAGGTGTATTTTTCGCTTTACCAGCAGTTAATAGGGAAAGAAGGAAAACAAAACTATAAGGATCTATTTAAGCCTGAGTTCTTTGATATGGTGATCGTTGATGAGTGCCATCGTGGAAGTGCCAAAGACGATAGCAACTGGCGAGAAATATTGGAATACTTTGATGGAGCCATTCAACTGGGTATGACTGCCACGCCAAAAGAAACTAAATACCAGTCCAGCATCAGTTATTTTGGGGAGCCTATCTATACGTATAGTCTGAAAGAAGGAATTGAAGATGGTTTCCTTGCGCCTTTCAAAGTCGTAAACATTACAACCAACATTGGCGACGAATGGCGGCCTGTTAAAGGACAAAGAGACATAAACGGCAATCTCATAGAAGACCGCATCTATAACAACTCCGACTATGATTATAACATTATCATTGAAGACAGAATCAGAGAGGTTGCACATGAGATAACCCAGTATTTGAAAAGTACAGACAGGATGGCGAAGACCATTGTGTTCTGTGCCGACGAAGACCATGCTGACCGTATGCGCACGGCACTTGTCAATGAAAATTCTGACATGTGCAGAAAGAATCCAGACTATGTGGTTCGTATTACAGGCAGTGACCCTTATGGACAATCAAAGCTTGACTACTTTATTTCTGTCGCTTCAAAGTATCCTGTTATTGCGACTACAAGTAAGCTACTCTCGACTGGAGTGGACTGCAAGATGGTGAAACTTATAGTGCTCGACCAACGCATAGGCTCCATGACGGAGTTTAAGCAGATTGTCGGTCGTGGCACCAGAATCCGCGAGAAAGAAGGAAAGACCCACTTCACAATCATGGATTTTCGTAACGTGACACGTCTGTTTGCCGACCCCGACTGGGATGGCCCAATTGAAGTAAATGATAATTATGTCAAGGGCGCACAAAAGCCTTATCCTGTGATTGAGGAGGAACCAATGGGCGTGAGCGATCCCGAACGTCCGCCTAAGCCAATTGTTGATAAAGATGGTTGCTCAGTTGAGGTTATCAATAAAGTAGTGTCGGTATATGATGCCAACGGCAAACTTCTTCGCACTGAGAGTATCACAGATTACACACGAAAGAATATAAACGACACTTACGCTAATCTCGATGACTTCATTCGCAGATGGAATGAAGCAGACAAGAAGGCAGAGATTACAGACCTACTCCGTGAGAGCGGAATAGACCTGCAAGCGTTGAAGCATGACAGGAACATGGATGACGTTGACGATTTTGATTTCATCTGTCATATAGCATACGGCAAGAAGCCGTTGACTCGACGTGAACGTGCTGAGAATGTGAAGAAGCGTGACGTCTTTAACAAATATGGTGCGGAAGCCCGGAAAGTACTTGAAGCATTGCTCGATAAGTATGCCAATGATGGTATTACCCAGTTGGAGAACAGAAAGGTTCTAAGCCTTGATCCGTTCCGTCAGATGGGTTCGCCTGCTAATATTGCAAAATTATTTGGTGGAAATCAGCAGTATTTTTCGGCAGTGAAAGAACTTGAAAATTTAATTTACAGTAATATAGCATAATCAAATATGGCACTGAACAATTTTGTAAAAAGTATTCGAAACATCATGCGCAATGATGCCGGTATCAATGGCGATGCACAGCGTATCGAGCAAATAGCGTGGATGTTGTTCCTGAAAGTTTATGACGAGAAAGAAAACGATTGGGAGTTTAATGATGATGGTTACACTTCCTTTATTCCGGAGAATTGCCGATGGCGAAACTGGGCAAAAGACGAGGGCGACGGCAATGCTATTACAGCCGATGCGCTGCTCGACTTTGTCAATAACACCCTCTTCCCTACGCTGAAAAGCCTTGAGGTCTCCCCTGCCACACCGATGCGTAGCGCCATTGTTCAGACAACTTTTCAAGATGCAAACCAATATATGAAGGATGGGGTACTGCTTCGTCAGGTTATCAATGTCATTGACAAACTTGACCTTGGTGACTATGAAGAAAGCCACGCTTTTGGTGAGATATACGAATCTATCTTGAAGGAAATGCAGTCGGCTGGTTCAGCAGGAGAGTTTTATACGCCACGTGCTTTGACAGACTTCATGGCTGAAATCATCAATCCCATAATTGGTGAGAAGATGGCTGACTTCGCATGTGGTACTGGTGGATTCATAACAAGTTGGCTTAAAGCCCTCGACAAAAAGGTGCAGACAGCAGAAGACAAAGAAGAGTATGCCAAATCTATCTACGGCATAGAGAAAAAGCAATTCCCTTATATGCTGTGCGTTACCAATATGCTCCTGCATGACATTGATTCTCCCAAAGTGTTGCATGGCAACTCTCTGACAAAGGATGTGCTTAATTACACCGATGAAGACAAATTCGATGTTATCTTGATGAATCCACCATACGGAGGCAGCGAGAAAAATGACATCAAGAAGCACTTCCCGTCAGATTTAAGTTCTAGCGAAACGGCTGACCTTTTTATGGTGCTTATCATGTATCGTCTTGCAGAGAATGGACGTGCAGCGGTTATTTTGCCAGATGGATTCTTGTTTGGTACAGATAATGCCAAACTGGCTATCAAAGAGAAACTGCTTCGGGAGTTCAACCTTCATACCGTCATCCGTCTGCCGGGTTCGATTTTTGCTCCTTACACGTCGATTGCTACAAATATTCTTTTTTTCAACAATGAAAAGGCGGAGGGTTCGGAAGAAGGGTTCTCAACAAAAGAAACATGGTTCTATCGTCTTGACATGCCGGACGGCTATAAGCACTTCTCAAAAACGAAGTCGATGAAAGTCGAACATTGTCAGCCTATCCTCGATTGGTGGAATGACCGCAAGGAAATCATTAATGATGAACTTGGTGAGAAATCTAAAGTTTTCACAGCCCAACAGCTTCTTGACTTGGATTGCAATTTCGACCAGTGCAAATTCCCCAAAGATGAGGAAGAGGTGCTGCGCCCTGAAGAGCTACTGAAAAAGTATCATGGGGATCGAACAGTCCTCGATGCAAAGATTGATGCACAGCTGCGTGAGATAGAATCAATATTAGGAATAAATTATAATTAACGTTATGAAAAAAATTAATTGTTATTTTAGTGTTATCGTGTTTATACTATTCGCATCTTGTGGAAATAAGGCTAATACAACAGGAGGTGTAGAGACTCTCCCCGAAGTGGTAGAAGAAGAAATATGGGAAGATTGCGAGTATTGTAATGGACGAGGATATTTTACAAAAGAATGTTCCTCGTGTAAGGGTAATGGAAGATTACGAATGACAGCTACCAGCACAGAAGGTCGCTCATGTATTAGTTGCCATGGTATTGGTTTATCCCCTTGCCATAACTGTGATAATCGTGGTTTTTTTGATTGTCCGAACTGTTTTGGAGGTAAAATAAGATGTACATCGTGTGATGGTGCTGGAAAAAAGATATTGAGATATGGTAATGATGTGACATTTGTAGACTGTGGCTATTGTCAAGGAGGGGGGTATATTGAATGTCCCAAATGTTTTGGAGAAAGCCGCATAATTTGCCGCGAGTGTAATGGAGAAGGCCATAAACAATGTCCATCATGTCATGGATCAGGTGGCCCTACTATTGTGCACTCACAAACAACAGACCTGGGTGAATGCCCTAATTGTGGAGGTTCTGGAAAAATCAAAATAGATTGTGAAGAATGTAATGGAGACGGTAGAATAAAAATAGAATAAAGCATGAACGCCCAGCAATTAAAAAACTCTATCCTACAAGAAGCCATTGAAGGCCGCCTTGTACCCCAAGACCCCAACGACGAGCCAGCAAGCGTTTTGCTGGAGCGCATCCGCGAGGAAAAGAAGCGACTCTTAAAAGAAGGTAAACTCAAAAAGAAAGACCTCGTAGAAACACCAATCTCTGAGGATGAAAAGCCGTTTGAGATACCTGAGAGTTGGGAGTGGTGTATATTTGGCAATGTTATCTCTTTATTATCAGGAAGAGATTTGACTCCACAAGAGTATAGTGAAAATAAGAACGGTATCCCTTACATTACAGGAGCGAGTAATTTTGATGGTGAATCCTTGATATTAAATAGATGGACTTCAAATCCTGTTACAATTTCAAAATACGGGGATCTTCTTATTACATGCAAGGGTACAATAGGAACGATGGCTTTTAATCTAATTGGCGACATTCATATTGCCCGCCAGGTAATGGCTATTTCTCCGTATATTGCAGATGTAAGATACGTTAAATATTTTCTGCTGCGCATTGTCTATGAGCTGGATAAAAAAGCCAAAAGTATAATCCCCGGTATATCAAGAGAAGATATATTAAATGCGAAAATTCCTCTTCCTCCTCTCGCTGAGCAGAAACGCATTGTGGCAAAGATAGAAGAGTTGCTGCCAAAGGTGGAGGAATACGGCAAGGCGCAAGATGCTCTTAACAAACTGAATGAGGAACTGCCGGAGAAACTTAAGAAGAGTGTCCTCCAAGAAGCCATTGAAGGGCGCCTTGTTCCCCAAGACCCCACTGATGAGCCTGCAAGCGTATTGCTGAATCGCATCCGTGAGGAAAAGAAACAACTCGTAAAAGCCGGTAAACTCAAAAAGAAAGACCTCGAAGAAACACCAATCTCCGAGGATGAAAAGCCTTTTGAGATTCCTGAGAGTTGGGAGTGGGTGAGACTAAAATCTCTTGTTATACTTATTGGTGGCACATCATATAAAAAGGATGACGTTACAAATGAGGGAGTTAGAATCTTGAGAGGTGGAAACATCTTAAATAATAAATTATACATATATGATGATGATGTTTTCATTCCTTATTCATTTCAAGATAGCGAGAAAAATATAAAAAAGGGAGATATAATAATCGTGGCTTCTACAGGTAGTCAACAAGTTATAGGAAAGCCTGCTTTCATTAAGGAAGATAAATCAAACTGTCAAATAGGTGCTTTCTTGAGGATTGTAAGGCCTCTATATGTAGAGATAGCAACATATATTAATATAATTTTTAGTAGTGAATATTATAGAGAGAGAATAAGAAATAAAGTTCAGGGCACAAATATTTATAATATTAGAAGTGAATATTTAGAGAATATGTTATGCCCTCTTCCCCCTCTTGCTGAGCAGAAGCGCATTGTGGCGAAGATAGAAGAAGTGTTCAAAGAAATAGAAAAATTATAAATTAAGTTCTGTTTACCAATAAAAAATGGATAAATATAGTTCATATTGTTGTTCAGAATTGCTGAATTACTTTGATAGTTTGTACGAAAATGATACAGACCGTACCAACTATGCTGATTTTTTATTGTCCATGCAGAGTGAATCGAAGATTGAAGATATTATCAAAATCTACGATAAATGTTTATGGAAATTCATTGTCAATTATCAAGCTGGCGGAAAAGAAGAGTTCGTTTCTGATACATGGTTCGTTTTTAATACACTCCCAGACGATACAAGAAAATATTGCAGCGAACTGAATTGCTTTTTAAATGAAAATATTGAAAGATTGTTTTTTTCACAAGATTATTCTGACAAATTTGCGCTCAAATGTATAGTTAATTTAAGAGAAGCACCTAACTACCGCACTATAAGGAATGGTATCTTTGCAAAATCATCAGAGAATGTCACTTCTCTAAAAGATAAGATAATCTCTTCTTTAGAAATAATGGATCTTGCTCCACGTCGGATTTCAACCCTTAAGTTGGACTCTAATGGCTATATCAAACAAAAGAATTTATATATTGAAAATATTAAGTTTCTGATAAAAAAAGGTTTTATAAAATCTATAAAAGATATTACATTTGAATCGAAATCAAATATTAGTTATTTTTCTGGCAATTACTCTTTTTTAAATATAGTCAAAACAGTTCTAATTATAATCGCATGTTTAATAGGTGTTTTTGCCATACTATATCTTTTATCATATGCATATATTGGTATCGTAATTATAATTGCAATTCTATCAATTGCGATTAAAGGTAAGTAAAATAGATAAAATGATTTAATATGAAACAACTTGGTAAACTCGAAGAGATAGAAGATCTCCGCTCCATCTAGGTTTCCTCTGTCATATATTCCTCACCAACTATAGAAATCTCAAGAAATAAATCTGAAGAATATGAACAGCCGTATGTCTGGGCAAAACGATAGAAGAGGTTCTTACAGAGACCCGATGCCTATGCCTGAAAAGAAGAATACTTTTGCGAAGGTCATGCTGATAGGCCTTCTGCTTTTCTTGGCAGGTGCTTATGTATATGAAAAACATATCAAGGATGCAGACTTCTCGAAGTTCATTCTGATAAAGGAAAAAGCAAAGAAAATCGTCAATGATGATGCGCTCGACGATGCTTTTACACCTGCTGAAATTTCGGATGATGAAGAGTTTGTCGAAGAATGGTTGGCTGATGATGAACATGTATTGGTCGATGAAGAAGATGTATTGATGGATGTAAAAGAAATCGTTTCTGAATATGAAAAACCGCAATCATCTTCCTCTACTTCCTCCACGTCTTCTACTACGCCTTCAAAGGCTGCTGAAAAACCTAAGAAAGAGAAAGAGGACTACGGCAACCTTTCTACGTTGGAAATCATCGAAAGAAAAAACCACGAAAACGCCGTGGAACAGGCTCGTCGCGCTGGGGTAAGCACGGAAGGCTCTACGATGGACATTCTTGAAAGAATCAATCATAAAAATGCAGTGGAACAGGGCAAGAAAGCCGGCGTCAGCACGAAAGGCTCTACGATGGACATTCTCGAAAGAATCAATCACAAAAACGTCGTGGAGCAGGGCAAGAAAGCCGGCGTCAGCACGGAAGGCTCTACGATGGACATTCTTGAAAGAATCAATCACAAAAACGTCGTGGAACAGGCTCGTCGCGCTGGCGTAAGCACGGAAGGCTCTACGATGGACATTCTCGAACGAATAAACCGTAAAAGTTTGGAAAAATACGGCTACTAACATATCTGATAATCCGCGCGGACGTTATCACTTTTTCATCGGCTTTGTCTTTGAAATTTGCTGGTTTCTGACGCTTCGAATAACTGCAAATGCTGTGGAAGGGGCTGAGCGTGAGTTTCGCCCCTTTTTTCGTGCCTTGCCAAATTCTCCGTTCACACCCATTCTCTCCTTCGCAGGGCGGACGCATCAGTGCCTCGATGCACGCTTGCGCTGTAGCCACCGCACACCCCTGAATAGCCACCGCCCAATGTTATCTTTACTCTTCTGAAGCCCTCGCGCTTACGATAATACGCTCCCACGATTCTCTTTTTGAACGATGGAATCCTTGTTGAAGGAAATGGCTTCATCACCTCGATACTGTGTCTGCCGATAGTTGATGCTACCTTTCCTGCGTCGTGCCTTCCTGCGATGTTGCTCCGACACATTGCCTATCCGTTTTCGCTCTTTCTCCCTTTGTCGATGACCTAAAATTGCCTGCCGTCTATCCACGCTCACAACAAGCCTGTTGTTACATCAATGCACTGCGCTCAAAGCCCATAACAATTTTCATTGTTCGACATATTTTGCTCATACCCGATGCTGCTCTTCTGATTTTTCCTTTGCAAAGATAGCGCAAGCGTCATTCTGCAAGGGCACCGCCTCCGCTATGACTCGAAAATTTTTCAAAGATTTTGGGGTGCAGTTGCGCCGGAAACCAAATTCTCTGAAGCCCAAAGGGTTGAAAATTTTTCGGTCTTCCCTTGCATTTACATTCCTTCTCCTTGCCTGCTCCGTATTGCAGCGTAAAAATTACAAAGAGCGCCTCGGCGCAAAACATCTAAGTCAAACAATTTAAAAATTAAAAGTTATGGTACACACAGTTCAAACATCAATGTTCACACACGGCAGGTTGTATAACAAGCGTTACTATCCTGGCAATTTCTATCAGGTCATCGTCAATACGGAAGATGGCGAATCCTTTGAGTACGAAGTCGAAGCGGACACATTCGCCGAAGCCACGAAAATCGCAGAAAATTTAGCCTATGAAGTGTTGGCAGACATTACCTATATCGAGGTGTATAATGAAGCAAATTTCCAATAAAATCAATGTTTAACATCTAAAAATTCAAAATCATGGAAGCAAAAGTTATTATCGTATCAAGCGTGAAGTCTAACAAGAGTGATAACAAAGTTTGGGCAGTAGCCATCACGGGTGAGCAGCAGCCACAGGCACATTGCAAGAGTGCATACAAGGCGATGCGCTTTGCCTTCCTGCTGAAGAAGCGAACGGGATTGAACATCTCCGAGAATTGTCTGGCAAGGCTCTCGCAAAGCATCAAAGAGGCGAAGCCCGCAAAAGCGGACGCACTGCAGGAAATCGTCAAAGATTTCGCTGAAAGCCACAGCGTCGACAACATTCTGGCGAAGCCCGAAGAGCCGAAGAAAAAGGCGCGGAAGCCGCGAACAAAAAAATCCGCTGAAGTGATAGCCCTCAATTAAGGGCTATCTCTTTTTTTTTGTCTTTTCCCACCCACCACCCAAGATGTACCTTTGCACTGAATCACCAACAATCAGTACAAATATGGCCATCTCTGTCAGAACGGTTTTTAGTCAGATCTATCTCTCTGCGATGTTGCCCGATACGGTAACATTCTACACGCAGGATGACACCGCATCGGCGAACGTCACGCTATATGTCAATAGCGCACCTATCTTCAGAACCACCCTCTATCCTTACGAACGAGTGATGAATCTGAAGGATATTCGTTCCATCATCGAAGGGCAACTCCATAAGGACAACATCGCCAGTGCGGAATGTTACATCGCCATCTACGACCAATTTTCCCATGCCAACACGCAGACGTTCTATGTCATCGCATCAGACTACGCGATTCCAAGCCCTGCCCATTTCCTCTCTACGCACTTCCTAACCACCCGCAACTCCTTCCGAATCCACCGAAAAGGCAAGCAAAACCTGTCATGGTTTGTGCCTTCTTATGCGAGGGTGTCCTATTATACCGAAGCACTTATCTTGCCCGATGGACAGGTTTCTCCGGTGTTGCTCAGACGTGACGAAGGCACCACGCCGAACTATATGGGGGCGGTCTATCGAGAGGAAATTTCCGTGCAGACCGTCGCCGAACAGTTTGAACGAGCCTTCCCGAATAGCCGGGGAAAACTCTTATCGTTCACCGTCCATCGGGGAAATCGGGCAATGACGTTCTACGTCACGGATGAAAAGCCGGATTTCCACCTCGCATTTTACAACACGTTCAATGTCACGGAATACGCTGAGTTCTACGCCACTACGACACAGAAACAAAAGGTGCAGCGAAGCGAGGCGCTTTGCAACAATATCCGCACCCAATATGACCAGTTCACAGAACACTCCTTCGACGTCGAGACGGCTGCCGTGCCATACGAGGAAGCCCTGTGGATAAATCAAATCTTTTCCAGTCGCTTCGTGTCGATACCCATATACCTCGATACCTATGTGGAAATTCTCATTACGGAAAGCACGTCGGAAATCAGCGATAGCGACAAAGAACAAAACAGACTGAAATTCTCCTATAAATACGCGAAAAACGTATTGCACAAATACGTCAATTTCGCACCATCTTACTTCACGGAGGAGTTCAGCAAACAATTTATGTAGCTATGCAGAACATTCACATTTCTAACGCAAGGAAAATCCTCAACCGCCCCGAACCCATCGACATTCGACTCTGGACCCGAAGCGGTGAGATTCAAGAGTGGAAACGATGCATCAGCATCAAGTACGAACACTACAAAGGAACACGCAAAATGAAACTGCTCGACAGCCGACAAATCAGACAGTGCCGAGAGTGCTGCATCTTTGAAATCAATGGAATAGAAGTATATCTGTAAAACTCAACAATATGAAATACGACGCGCTCAATTTTAATTCTGTGGAAATCATACCCGACCTGAAAGCCAGTGCTGCCTTCACGGTCAATTCTGCCGAAGTGTTCAAAGAACAAGGCGACATCACACCAATCCAAATCGACAAACATACAAAGTTCATGCCTTGGGGGGCTGACAACGAACTGCCATACAAAATTCTCGACTTGATTGAATCGGACGAAACGCTCTCTACCTGCCAGATGTTCAATGCCGAGGTGTGCTTTGGTTCCGGCTTAGTCTATGACACGACGGAAGCCAATCAGAAAACAAAGGAACGGGTTGCCGAATTCTGTATGGAAAACGACCTTGCATATTACTTCCTCGGCGTTTGTCAGGACTTCAAACACTTCGCTTTCTGTGTGTCAGTCATCATCCTCAATGCCGACGGCTCACAAATCGTGCGACTGCTCAGAAAGGAGGCCTGCTACTGCCGTTTTGCTGAAGCAGACAAATACGGACGCATACCGTACATCCTCTATGCCAACTGGCGACGCACGAACTACAAAGACAACATCGAGAAAATTGAACTGCTCGATATGCTTTCTCCATGGACGGACTTACAGGAGAGAATGAAGGACAAAAAATGCAAGGTACGAAAATTCGCAGTCGTCACACGGGTGCCAACGCCGGACAGCACCTATTATCCCATCCCTTACTATGGCTCTCTTTTCAGGGGCAACTGGTACAATATCAAACGGCTCATCGGAATGGCAAAGGAGGCGAAACTGAAAAACTCCGCGCCCATCAAGTACCACATCGAAATCGGCAACCGCTTTTGGGATGCCATCTTCAAAGCGGAAGCCATCACAGACCGAAAGAAACAACAGGAAAGGGTAGTGGAGGAGAAAGAGAAAATCATCAATTTCCTCACAGGTATGGAAAACAGCGGAAAAGTCCTATTCTCTACGTTCTATATCTCGCCCGATGGAAAGGAACAACACGACGTAGTAATCAATAAGGTGGAGACGGACAAAGAGGGCGGCGACTGGAGTACCGACATCATCGAGGCGGTCAATATGTTCTGCTTCACAATGCGCGTACACTCTAACCTCGTCGGTTCGGTGCCAGGCAAATCGCAAACGAACAATTCGGGAAGCGACAAACGGGAACTATACACCATCGCACAAGCACTGCAAAAACCATACCACGACCTGCTCTTCACCGTGCATCATATCATCATCAGACACAACGGATGGAAAGGTGTAAAGCCCGACTGCCCCTTCATCATGCTATCCACGCTCGACGAAAACCGTGACGCAAAACTCGTCACCCCCAACACCCAACAACCATCACCCACCACCTAACACCCACCACCTAACACCCACCACCTAACACCCATGAAACTCTCCCTCACTGAAAAAAAACTCCGCCACTACCTACCCAACTTCTTCGTGACCGTAGAAGGCGAAACACCATTGTTGGAAAAACTCACGCCATTCATTGAAATGTCGGAAGACTGGATCATCCAAACCTTTACGTCGGAATCGACCTTCAACACCATTCTCGGCTATATGGATGCCAATTTGCTGAAACCAATCCTGTATCGCGTAGTGGTGAACAACGCGCTGATGGCGGCTATCCCGACGCTCGACTTGGTGCTGACACCGAACGGATTCGGTATCGTCAGCAACCAAAACATCGCACCGGCATCAAAAGAAAGGGTCGATAGACTGCTGGCATCGCTCGAAAAAGAGCGTGACAACGCGATCGAACAGATGCTGCTGCGGCTGCCCGTCGCGTCGAAATGGCTGAAGTCTGAGCAATGCGCATACTTCACGGCCACGCTCTTTCCAAATCTCTCGCTGTGCAGAAGACTCGCCATCAGCGAACACCTTTGGGAGCAGTACCAAGCACTGCAACCCAAACTGGTGAAAATCGAATCCGTACTGGCGGATACCTATTTCTCACACGAACAAATGAATCTCTTCCGCGAAAAAACGCTCTATGCCCTCTCCAACTGCCACCCACTCATGGAGCAGGTCATACGCTCTCTGCAATCGCTCGAACTAATGCTCGTGTCGGATATGAATGTCCACACGCAAGCATTCTTCGACCTCGTAAACATCATACGCGAAAACAAAAATGTATTCCCGCAATGGCACGCCTCTAACGTCGCACAACTATACATCCCGAAACTTTTTTCTAACAAAAAAAAGTCGGGAGGATACTGGTTCTAAAAAATTTTTTCTTATGATAGTCAATTTGAATGTGCCCACAACGTGGGAAAATCTATCCGACAAACAACTGCTCATGGTCTATCGACTATTCGCACGTGATTTGTCGGCATCGGAAGTCAAGACCATTTGCCTGCTCAAATGGACTGGACTTCATATCATCGGCGAACAGTCGAAACAGCAGTACCTCGTAAAAAAAGGAAGAAACAAATTCCTCCTTTCAACGAAGCAAATCCAGCAGACTACTACTGCATTGGATTTCCTTGACGATGTACCCGCTGTGCCTGTTCGCCTCAAAAAAATCGGCAGACACCGCCCACTGCCTGCCGACTTCGAGAAAGTGCCATTTGAAAAATACCTCTTCCTCGAAAACCTTTTTCAAGGCTACCTCAATACACAACAAGAGGAATTGCTCACACAGATGGGGCAAATCCTATACGACAGCGACCAACTGAAGCCGGACGCTGCCGAAAGAATTTGCATCTTCTACTGGTTCGCAGCACTCAAAAGGTATCTCGCAAGCCTTTTCCCGAATTTCCTCACGACATCGACGGCAACAAGCGGCAACCAAATGGGTGCCGACTTGTTCACAGTCCTACGCGATGCCACAAACGCGCAAATACGCGCACTCACTGGCGGCGACATCACAAAGGAAGCCACCATCAGACAGATGGACACCCACCGAGCACTCACAGAACTCGATGCCAAAGCACGAGAAGCAGAGGAATATCGGAAAAGTTTAAAAAGAATGTAGCCACACTCCACACTCCACACTATGCCAAACTTCAACTGGAACGCAACGGCCTTCTTCAAAGACCTAACCAACAAAAACAAACTCGCTATAAATGGCGACTTCGTTTTCTGCCGAGTCAGCGGACTCGAAGGCTTCGAAGAAGCACTCGAAAAAATGCAGACGAAAAAAGCCTTCGTCTGCGTGTCCGATATATCACAAGGATATACCGAACTCAATAACACACCGCACACAAGACGAGTAAAAACAGTTTTCCTCGCCATGCGTCACGCTCTAAACGACTTTGACGCAAGAGACCGCTGTATGGATACCATGCGCGAACTCTTCCGTCAATTCATGTCAATGCTCATTCTGGAGCAGACGCGCCTGAAAGAGCATTGCATCTTCATCGACCCTCGAATTTCTTTTCAAGAAATCGACCGATTCTTCTTCTCCGGATGCGCCTGCGCATACTTCCAAATCGCCGTCGATACCTACACCGATTTGCAATTCAATACCAAAGAATGGAACAAATAAGACACGCACAGGCGGAAAGGGAAAAGTACATCCTGGCATTCAACGATACCATGCTGAAAATTTGGCGTGAACAAATCACGCTGCTCGACGTCATCGACACGGGCAGATTACTCAAATCACCCAAGTCGATTGCCGTCAGGACGGATGGACGATTCATCGAAGCCACGCTGTCGCAAGGTTTCCTCGAATACGGACTGTGGCAGGACTTCGGCACGGGAAAGGAAGTGCCAAGAGGAAACACAGGCGATATCGGAAGAGAGAAAAAACGTATCGCGAAACGATGGTTCAGCCGAAAATACTACGCATCCGTGATGAATATCCGCGACTTCATGGCGGAATCCATCGGACACGAATTCGTCGGAATCGTCGCGAAGGCCATCGATGACCACTACCGGCGATACAACCACTAAGGGCTGTCTTTTCTAACGTGCCAACACCTTAATATCTTTGCAATAAATAGTCAAATCGTCAAATAAATGGATCTTTCAACTCTCACCTCACTCATTTCTGCCTTCCGAGCCGAAACACGAGAAGACAGCATCACACCCGAATCTCTGGGAGCACTGCTACAGAGAATCGTCAATGAGTTCGCTTCCTCCGCAAACAGCGGACAGTCGCAATCATCGTCGGACTGGACTTGGTGCAAAAACCAAATCCAGCAAATCAATGGACAAATCAACACTCTACAAACGAACTTGACGGCCACCACGCAAACAGCACACCGAGCAAACACGTTGGCGTTGGACGCGGGAAACAATGTGCAAACACTCGATGGGAAAGTCAAGCAACTCGAAGCAAGGCTGAACAGCATCGGCTCCTCGACGGGAGGAAACAACGGCACCACACCCACCATCACCATCGAGCATAAAAACTTCATCGCTCTACAGGCGATTGAGGGGTCTTTGTTCGTTAGGGGAAACCTCGCATACCTGCGAGAGCAAGGTCTTGTGCCATACATCTTCCGCTACACCGTCAAAGAACATCGAGTCAATGGACCCGATGGAACACGAATCAAAGGACCGAAAAAAACAGGGTGGCACGTTTTCTACGGAAAGTCGAAAATCCTTACGGATACGACGGGATTGGTGCAAATTCTTAGCGAAAGAGAAGGCACGAAGGGACAATACTTTTCAGACCCGGAATTCCTTTTTGAAGCACCCACCTTCCACGAAGATGGCAACGGCAACGTAGCAAGAATCACCGTGCCCTATGGAAAATACAATTACGACGTACACTATAAAAGCAAAAGATTCCGATTCGCCATCGCATACGGACTGCCGGCAGCGGAAGGGAATTTCTCAATGCATCTCTTAAGGACGAACCTCGCTTCCATCAAAGTAAAAGTCTATCAAGAAAGCACAACGGATCAGGTGAAATACAAATGGAGCAGATAAAAAGGTAGGTTGGCTAAATAGCCAACCTTGTCTAGTCAGGATCGCAAAAGCCATCCGATGGGGATATCAGTTGGCGAAGCCAACCATAACGATGCAAAGGTACTAACTGAAATTCAAAATACAAAAGACAAAAAATGACAACAAACAGCAAAGAGTGGTTGCAATACATGACCGCTGTTCTTATGGTAGTTTCTGGCGTCGTGCTGACTTTCATATCCTTCTTTACAAAGGATGAAGTCACAGACGGAGTGTTATGGTACATGGCACAAGCCCTGACCTTCACAGGTGCGGTATTCGGAGAAAACATCTATTTCCGAACGAAAATAGGGGAGTCCGAATCACGCATCAAAAAGTATTTCGACGAACAACTACAACAGGCAAACGCAAATGAGAACAATCAGTAAATTCATCATACATTGTAGCGCAACCCCAGAGGGGAGCGACTACACCGTATCTCAAATACGCCAATGGCACTTGAAGCAAAACTTCAAAGACATCGGCTATCACTACGTCATCTATCGCAACGGCAGCATACATGCCGGGCGACCAGTCGCACAAGCAGGAGCACACTGCCGAGGACATAACGCCAACAGTATCGGTATCTGCTACATCGGAGGACTCGCCAAAAATGGCAAGACCCCGAAAGATACACGAACTGAGGCGCAAAAGGTAGCAATAGAGCAACTCCTGAAGGAACTGCACAATCGCTACCCAAATGCCACCGTTCACGGACATCGAGAATTTGCAGCAAAAGACTGCCCATCCTTCGATGCCAAGAACGAATACAAAAATTTATTCTAATAAATCTTCCGAAAATGAAAAAGTTGCACTTCTTGCTTTTTGCCGCTTTCGTAGGCTTTGCTGGTTCCTGCAAAACCACGAAATCGTCCGTGTCGGTGCAAGAAAAGAGCGAGACGCTTTCGCAAAGCGAAGAGCGTCTGCACTCTCTCCTGCTAACCGACACCTCAAGCCTATGGCTCAAATTGCAGGCGGATAGCCTGCACATCACCGAATTCCCCATTTGTAGTAGTGAGCAACCATCCGCTAAAGCCGATGGGGCACACAACACAAATCAAAAACAAAAGCCGAGGCTCATCAAAATGTACGGACTTCACATCGATAAAAATATCGAAAAGAAGTCCGAACAACACGCTTCCTTGACGGAGAGCAACGACAAGTCGATGCACTCCGAATATCACAAGGAAGCCAACAAGACAAAGTCCAAGACAAAAACACCGCACAAGTTCATCTTCATACTCTTCTTCATAGCACTGGCGGCTATCCTATACAAACGCTACGCGCAGAAATAGCCCCACCCCGCACCCCTTCGTGTTGTAATCGCTCATAGGATTCCCTGTGAGCGATTGCGCTTGTATGGGCTGATAGGGTCGGTCGCGATGTTCCGCTTACAATTCGGGCAAGTCTGTGTGATGGCTTTCCATTGCCAAACCCCTCAAATGGAAGGAGTATGCGCACCAACAAGTCGGCACGCATACACGTCCCATTTGTACCAACGGTATCGGGGATTGACAAAACGCTACCACGCAGACACACCCTCCTTGACACTCCACATCGACGACGGACCCCATCTGCCCACAAGCGAGCGTTCACGCTACAACACTCGCCATTTTGACCTCATGCAAAGCATCTCACCGCACATTCGCGGCGGCGAAGTGGCGCAGGGGAAACCAACGATTTTCGGGGAGACCCTTGAAAGAAAAAAAGCGGTACATATTCCGAGCGAAACCAACGAAAGGCGAGCCGAAGCCCCAACAGGGCGCGTGGGGGGTCTTCCTGCGGAGCGGTTAAGGGGAAACCCCTTAACAATCCCCGAACACATTGACAATCTGCGTGTTAAGTTTTTAATACCTTTACAAACTTCGGATTTTCTCAAAAATCAATGCCCAAAATATGGGCTAACACGCTGATGCAATGTCTTTTAATACACGCTTCTTTCATACTAATTTCGCGTGTATTTATTTTTCATCATTCATTATGTCATCGATTAACACAAACGCAACTGTCACGCTGACCGTGAACGGAAAACAGGCACAGGACATGCTCGACAAACTGAAAACGAAGTCGGTCGAACTGGAAAAAGCCATCGAAAATGCTGCAAAAGCAGGGGATAAAACAAAACTCACGAAACTACAAAAGGAACTGCGACAGACGAACCGACAAATCGCACAGATTGAATCGGCTACCGTCAGTGTCGAGAAAGTTCTGCGAAACCTCGACAAAGCAACGCCGAAAGAGTTAAACAAAACGCTTTCGACGCTCAAAAAACAACTGAATGGCATCGAAAGGGGGACAGAGGAATGGAACCGACAATGTGATGCCATCAAAAAGGTACGCAAGGAAATCGACCGAATGAATGCTGACCTCAGAACGGGCGAAAACCTTTGGGAACGCTTTAACCGAACCATGAACAACTGGCAGGCTACGATTGTAGGCGCTGCCGCTGCCATCACAGGGCTTGTCATGGCAGGTCGTTCGGCGGTCAAAGCCTATGCGGAAATGGACGCGGAAATGGCAAATGTACGCAAATTTACTGGAATGACTGCCGAACAGGTCGAGGACTTGAACGAGGAATTTAAGAAAATGAATACCCGAACCAGTCGCGAAGAACTCAATAAACTGGCGGAAGAGGCAGGACGCTTGGGCAAAACCTCGAAAGAGGATATTCTCGGTTTTGTCCGCGCTGCCGATAAAATCAATGTGGCTCTCGACGAACTCGGTGAGGGGGCTACGCTCACTCTCTCGAAACTGACCAACATCTTCGGGGACGAGGAACGACTGGGTACGGAAAAGGCACTCATCGCCGTCGGCTCTGTCATCAATGAATTGTCGCAGAACTGCACGGCATCGGCTCCATACCTCGCCAACTTCGCACAACGAATGGCAGGCGTAGGAGCACAAGCACGAATGACAATTCCTGAAATCATGGGACTGGCCGCAGTCCTCGACAGTCAAGGCCAAAAGGTGGAAATGTCTTCGACCGCCGTTTCTAAGGTCATCATGAATATGTTCAAGGAACAGGACAAAATCATCAAGGCTACTGGATTGAACGCACAAAAATTCAAGGAAACGGTTACAAAAGATACCAACGAAGGACTGCTGATGCTGCTCGAACAACTTCATTCCTTAGGAAACATCGATGTGCTGGCTCCCGTTTTCAAAGATATGGGGGAAAACGGTGCTCGTGCATCACAAGTGATTTCGGCTCTCGCAGGCAATATCGACATGATCAAATGGGAACAGCAGGAGGCAAACAAGGCGTTCGAGGAAGCCACTTCTGTAGGAAAGGAATACGACGTACAAAACAATACGGTGCAGGCAGGACTGGATAAGGCTCGAAAGCGAGTGAAGGAGCTCGCCATCGAACTCGGACAACAACTTATGCCGGTCATGCGACACATTATGACAAGCACCACCTTCATGCTCAAATTGCTTTCGTCGGTGGTGGGCTTCATCACTCGAAACAAAGTGGAAATCATCGCTGCTACCGCAGCACTGACAGCATTTGCCATCGCCACAAATCTTGTTGCTATCCGTACCAAAATCGCAACCGCAGCGCACCTGCTATGGAACGTGGCCGTCAAAACGGGAAATGTTTTGCTGCCCATCGCACAGGTGATGCTGAACGGACTCAAACTGACTTTTGAAAGGCTCATTTGGCAAACACGTGGAGCAAACGCTACTCAGGTGGCTTACAACAAGTCTTTGGCTGCCCTGAAAGCCAATGCCGCCGCCGCGAAAACGGCTTACGGACTAATGGCGGTGGCGATTGTCGGGGTGACGGTTGCCCTCGTCAAGTTCATCAAGGCGAACAGCGACGCTGCACAAGCACAGCGAAGACTGCAAGAAATGGAGGAAGCCGCAGGAAAGGCTTGTGGAGAAGAGGTACGACAAATCGAACAACTCAAGAAAACCATCGAAAACAATAACCTCTCCATCAAAAACAGACAAACGGCCATCGAGGAAATGCAAAAAATCATTCCGGGCTATCATGCAAGCCTAACGGACGAAGGAAACCTCATCGGACACAATTCGAAAATGATTGATATTTACGTGAAGCAACTCAAAAACATGGCTATGATAAAAGAGGCGATTTCACGACAAACGGATCTGGAATTCAAATACAAAAAGTTCGAGCAGGAAACGCCCGAAAACCTCATGGATGCTTTCTTCCAAGAGAAAACGAACGGTATGGATGAAGCACAGGCAGCGGCTAAGGCGAACGCTTCTCTCGCCGCATACAGGGCATGGAAAGCGAAAATGCGAAAACTCGACCAAGAAAAGGCGCAGTTGGACGGCATCATCGAGGCGAGAACAAAAGAAAACCAAGACTTGACAGACCAAACGAACGAACTTACGGTTACGCCGACTGGAGGGAGCGGACTAACGGGCGACACTACGAATGATACGAACAACACGAAACACGAAGATAAGTTCAAGGCCGAAAAGGAATGGAAAGAAAAGGAGGAAGCCCTCAATCGAATCGCATACGCTACAGGTCTGAAAAATTATGAGGACTATACAAACCGAATCCTCGACATCGAAACGCAATACCATCAGAAAATTCTGCAACGGACTGACCTGACCGAAAAGGAACGGCTCAGTGCGGAAGTGGGCTACTACGAAGCCCTGCAAAAAACAAAGGAACAGCAAACGAAACTGACCGCAGAACAGGAAAATGCTTTCTATCAGGAAACGGTGGCCAACCAAAAACAACGATACATCGATGGGGAAATCAGCCAAGAAGTCTATCAAGAAACGCTCGAATTGCTAGAACTGAAACACCTCAAAAGAATGCTTTCTATCTATGAAGTGGGAACGAAAGAACACCTGCAAGCGCAACGAACATACCAAGATAAATTGATTCAAGACCAACAGCGCAGACAAAAGGAAACGGAAGAGAATGAGAGAAAACACCAACAGGCTCTACAGAAACTTAAAGAGGACTTTTTCGGGGCAAACAGCGACGAAAGGTATAGCAAATACTATGCGGACTTGCAGGGTCTTAAAGAGGTGTATCAAATCGAAATCAAGACTGCCGGAAACAATGCCAAGGAGAAACTGCGCATCGAGGAAGCCTATCTAAAGGCGAAACTGGCACTGAGAAAGAAATATGGCATCGACGAACTGGAAGACCAAAAGAACTTCCTCGAAATCTGGAACGATGATATGCAGGAATGGCTGCAAAGCGACTTCGGAAAGGCTGTTACTGGCTCCATTGAAACGCTGTCAGCAGGGATGGGCAGCATCTTCTCGCAACTGACTTCACTCATTCAGGCCGAAACGGACATCCAAACGGCTGCCATCGAACGACGATACAAAAGCGAAATCTCAAATGCTGAAGGTAACAACTATATCGTGAAGCAACTGGAGAAGAAGAAACAAGCGGAAATCGCCAAACTCAAAGACGAGGCAAACAAAAAAATGTTTGCCATGCAGGTAATCCAAGCCGTCGCACAGACAGCACAAAACGCCCTCTCTGCCTACGGAAGCGCAGCAGCAATTCCTGTAGTCGGATATATCCTCGCACCCGTCGCAGCAGCAATGGCTGTGGCGGCTGGTGCTCTACAAATCGCTGCCATCAAAAAACAACAGCAGGCATCGGAGGCGCAGGGATACGCAGAAGGTGGTTTCACACCGCAGGGAAGCAAGTACGACGTGGCAGGCGTCGTACACAAAGGGGAATGGGTAGCTTCACAAAAACTACTGCAATCGCCCGTAGCCAGACCCATGATTGATGCTCTCGACTATGCGCAACGAACGAACACAATCGGGTCGTTAAGGAGTGAGGACGTTTCACGCTCAATTACTCCTTTTTACGCACAGTCCCATCAATCTACGCCAACCGTCATTGTGCAACCATCTACGACGGATGCACAAGCCGAGATTGCAGCAGGCACCGCCATCAAAGAATACGCTGCCGTCATCAAACAACTCAAAGAACGGCTCGACGAGCCTTTTGTGACGGTCAATACTGTGTCGGGCGACAACGGCATCAAACAGGCGCAGGACGAATACAACAAACTGATGAGAAACAAAACACCCAAATCAAGACGCAAATAATGGAAATCATCATCAACGGCAAACAAGCCTACCTCAAAGAGAAAACTTCTTTCGAGTTCATATCTGAAAACTCGATGTTTACTGGCTCTGATAGTTATACGCTAACAATCTCCTTCCCACTGAAGGACTGCCCGCAAAACATCGAAATATTCGGGCACATACACCGCTCAGACGTGGAAAAGAAGAAAGTCGTGTTCAACTGCGATATTCGCGACAAATCGTTTTTCAAGTCTGGCTCCATCACCGTCACGGAAATTAACGAGGTGGAAGTGAAAACGCAGTTCCTCGAAGGACGAAGCGAACAAAACTTTGATGATTCCTTCGATGAAATATACCTCAATCAACTTTCTTTGGGCTACCCGTCTGAGAGAAATCCCGCCAATGTGCCATTGCCAGAGGCATGGAACAAATATCCCGAAAACAATTATGTTCCGCTGCCGTGGGTGAACAATACCACTGGCAACTTACAAAATGAGGTGCAATGTACTTCCATCGAACAAAACCAGTTCCAATGGAAAAACCTCTCGAAAGAAGTGACCTATCAGCCTTATTTGCTCTATATACTGAAAAAAATATGCGCATACTTAAACTATACTTATGATTTCGAGGCCATCGAACAGACAAACCTCAAATACCTCATCATCTGTAATACCTTGCCTGCAACATGGGGCGTGAGAAACTTCGCGGTGGCTCTTCCTCACTGGACGCTCACAGAGTTCTTTGAACAACTGGAATTGTTTCTACATGGGGAATTTACGATCAATCACAAGGCAAGGCATATCTCTTTCCGTTTCTTGACGGAACAGATACAAAACACCCGGACGGTCGCCATTGATAAGGTGGTGAACGAATATGTTGCTGAAATCAGCAGGGATGAAAACTGCGACTACATCGGTTTGAAAAACATCGTGTATGCGGACAATGACAACCGATTTTGGGCGTATCGTTCCTGCGAGTGGTACCTCGAAGAACATCGGCACGAAGCCGTCATGTATGACCGCTTAGCCGATTTGCTGACCTTCGCACGAACACTGAAAGAAAGTGGCTATTACAAATCCACAACACCCACAGGGGGAATCCGCGAAATGTATTGCAGGGGCTATCCGAGCGGAAGCGATGGACACAAACTTTTCTATGCAAAGGATGTGGACACCTATTTTATTATGTTCTGCTACCGTTCGGAACTGCTGAAAACAACCAACTCAGGCGGAAATACCCTTCATTGGTATAAGTATTTCAATCGGCTTGAACCGATTAACCAGTTCGGCAGTCCCGAAGTCAATCCCGAATCGGACACCCTTGAAATCAAGATTGTTCCGGCATGGATAGATGACACGGACGAAGAACATGGCCCGTGTCTGTTCCTCGATCCAGGAGAGATGGGAAGTGCCACATCATGGACGGACGACACCGACAGCAACGGAAATACCTCTGGCGGACTAACGGGAGGAAGCACAGGTGGAGGTGGCTTCGGTGGACGTCGGGCACCTGCAAGGGGCTTCGGCGGAACAGGTAATGCAGGCAGCACCACCTTCGACGATGCCGACTACGACGGTGGAGCATTGGCACAGGGTAGGGTAGGAAAGGCCATCGAGCAGGGCGAAGTCGAGAAATCCGATGCCTATTACGATCGCATCTATGTGGCTTTCTGGAACAACTACCTGCTCTGGCAAGGGGCGCAACCGTGCCCTATTATAGATAAGGTGATGCTCGACAACCATTTTATGTATGTCACCTCAAATTTCTCTTTGCGACTGAAGAACCCCATTCCGCAAATCGACCGAACAACGGTGTACCACATCGACGGAAAGAAAAAATATACTTTCTCCTTCCTGTCTGATGAGATACCCGATGCCCGTGCGCTGTTTCATATCAATGGCGGTAAATACCTGTGTGAGAAGATAACAGCACGATTTACGGAAAATGGGATGAGCAAGATGCTAAAAGGAGTGTTCTACAGATTGGAAGAATAACTCCCAGTCCATAGAACACCCCTTTTCGTGCTACTTGCTAACTAAATAATGGACTTCGAAAGAGAAACAGAATGGCGCTCAATCGTAGAACGTAGGATTTTGGCGTAAATCTGAGTCGTCTTGATGTCCTGATGGCCGAGCATACGAGCAACATTCTCGATGGGCACGTCATGAGCCAGTGCCAACGTGGCGAATGAATGCCGGGCAACATGGAACGTCAGATTCTTGTTAATCTTCAGTTTCTCCTCAATCAGATGCAAATAGTCGTTGGCTTTCTGATTGCTGATTTTCGGCAACTGATAGTTGTACTTCTTCAGTACGTCCATCGCAGGTTGCAAGATGGGCGTAAAGAACTTACTTCCCGTTTTCATTCTTTTTCCGTCGATGTAGTACATATTATCGACCTTATCCGTCATCTCCTCAAAGTGGAAAAGTTGCGTGTCACAGAATGCCAAGCCCGTGTAGGCAGCGAAGATGAAAAGGTCGCGAACACGTTCCATCTTCCCCGACAATTTGGCATCGCGCATCTTTTTCAGTTCCTTCTCGGTGAGAGGCTCCCGCTCTTTGCTCTTGCCACGTTTGAACGCCACTTTGTGGTATGGGTCGGCAGAAATCATCTCTGCCATACGCAGTTTCTTCGTATAGAACTTCATTTTTTTGTGGTAGCCATAGATGGTTAAGTCCGTCCGCGTACCATCATGCAACCACTCGTCGAAAGCAGTGATATTCGAAGCCGTCAAGTCAGAAAGTTTCTTAATCTTTCCGAATCGGCGAACCGCATCCACCACACAAGCCTTATGCTTTCTTGTGCCGCTCCGAATATCCTCAGCAGCGATGGTCTTCTCCATGTAGTCGATGAAACTCATGTTGAGCGATGGGTTTACTACCTTCTTCTCCTTCTTTTGTGGCACGGTCTCTTCGATACCGGCGCACACGTTGAAACTCGAAATCGTCATCTCCTTTCCGAGAATTTCCATCGCGTCAAGGATTTCCTCGTAGTGCTTCCTGATGTCCGCAAACTTATCCTCTCTCTCGTAGGCTTCCCATTCTTCGGGCGTCGCTTCTCCGAGAGTGATGTACTTGCGCTCAGTCCGCGAGAGGTAAATCCGAGCTTCAATCTTTCCTTTTCCCCGTCTGTTCGACGAGTTTTTTCTGTCATAGATGACAGTTACGATGTTTTTTTTCATAATAGAAAAATTTTTAGGCTCAAAAACTGGGAAAGTGGTAACACATTTTGGCGATTTTGGTAACACATGGTAACACAAAAATGTCCAATTATGTCCAATGTAGTCCAACTATGTCCCATTTTTTTTTGCCGAGTTAAACAACAATCGTAACTCTTCAATGTACTATAAACAGTGATAAACACTGTGTTCCTCGTTATTTTTAGACGATTAAGAGAACATTCTTCCGAACATTCTCTTAAACCTCTTTGTGATTCCGTTGGTATCACGCTGTGATCCGGTTGGGATTCGAACCCAAGACCCACAGCTTAGAAGGCTGTTGCTCTATCCAGCTGAGCTACCGGACCAACGCCAGACGGGATTTTGCGGCTGCAAAGGTACAAAAAAGATTTCATACGGCGGTCAAAATCGCCATTTTTTTCATTATTTGTACTTCTCGATGAGTGCAGCGGCGCGTTCGTCACCCAATTCTTGGGCTTTTTTCAAAGCTTCGACGGCCTCGCTCTTCCGTTTGAGTTCGCCGAGCGCAACGCCTTTCACGATGTAGGGATCGGCGTATTCGGGGGCGACGGCAATGCCTAAGTCGGCGGTGCGGATGGCATCTTCGAGTTGATTGACGCGAAGTTGCAGCGAGGCCATTTCGGCGTAGTAGGTGGGTTCGGCGCGGTTGAGCACGATGGCGTGGGCAATGTCGTTGAGTGCCTGCTGATACTGGCGAATCTTCGACTCGGCCTTGAATTTCAGGTAGTAAAAATCGTGCGAGGCGCGACCGAGCATCAGCGTGTCGTATTTGTTGTAGTCGCGCACAGCCTTGCGGGTCTCGCCAGCCTCGTCGAGCAACCGGCCACGTGCCAGATAGTAGGGCGCACTGATGTTGCTGTGGGGATTGACGGCGACGGCACTGTCGAGCAGGGCAAGGATTTCGGGTGTTTCAGCACCGAGCGCGGTCCGACACTGAGCAGCTTCGTAGAATAGTTCGCCGTTGCGGATGTCGGTTTTCGTCAGGTCGATGAACATTTTGTAGGCGTCGGCGTAGTTGCCCATCGAGTAGATGATTTGCGCCTGCTGATGCTGATAGACGGGCATTTTTTTGATTTCGTAAGCCTTTTTTGCTTCGTTCAAGGCACGGTCGAATGTCCACGAAACATCTGTGGAATCGGCGAAATAAAGTTGTTTCTGATAGATGAGCGTGGCGAGTGCGGAATGGGCTTCGTCTTTCGCTTCCACGCGCTCGATCGCGGTTTGCATTGTCGTCTCTGCCTCGGCGAACTGGCGCGTCCAAAGTTGCTGTTGGGCACGGGCGGAATAGCCGTCGATGGCTTTCGGGAAGTAACGAATCATATCATCGACATACTGCGAATAAATGGCTGAATCGCCGCGCTCGCCCGCCATCATCAGTGTCAGTTTGGCACCGTCGAGGTCGCTCGGAAGTGCCGTGCGAATGGCGGTCTGACGCAAAACGGCATCGTTGAGGCTCAGACCGTTGGGCGCGAGAGCCGTGATGAATCGAGCATCGACGGCGTGGGTCTGTTCACCGCTTTTCGAATGCTGCAAAAGGCCGATGACCTCGCCATTTTTATTGACAAAGGGGCAGTTGGTGTTGTTTTCAGCCGCTTTTTCCTTGAAAATATAGTAGCCGAAGCCCTGATTGCCGAATTTCTCGACATTTTCGACGGTGAAAGTCTTGCTCGAAGCACTTTTGAGCGCGTATGTAAGCAGCGACACTTTACTGCCAGCCGCAGCGTTCGACTTGCAGAGCGGGGCAGACTGCGTTACGCCATCGACGCGAAAACGGCACACGTCGTAGAGTTCGTTAGCTCCGTAGATGGCTTCGACGTTGTGTTTCCGACCATCGGCATCGATGCAAACCGCCGTTTTTGCGCCGATGAACGGTGTCCACGCGCTCACGGCATCGCCTTGCGAACCGACGAAAACGCCGTTGGTCGAGGCGAGAATCGTGCCGTCGGCCTTGAACGTGGTGAGCGTGAAAACGGCTTTTTCGGCCTTCTGATTCTGGGCGAAAGCGACCACGAGGGTCAGCATATAAATCAAAGTCGTGATGATTCGTTTCATAGTTTTTTATAGGGATTGGTTCAACAATTGTTTGGCATTTTCGATGGCGGCCTCGGTGATTTTGCTGCCGCTGAGCATTTGGGCGATTTCCTCGATGCGTTCCGCGTCGGAAAGGCGTTTCATCGTGGTTTTTGTGCCATTTTTTGTCTCGTTTTTCGATACTTTGTAATGTGTCGTTCCCGTGGCGGCGATTTGTGGTAGATGGGTGATGCTGATGACTTGTCGGTCGTTCTCGCCCATCTCGCGCATGATGTGCGCCATCTGCTCGGCCACGCGACCGCTTACGCCCGTGTCGATTTCGTCGAAAATGATGGTCGGCAGTTTCACCGCACCGCTAATCATCGCTTTCAACGAGAGCATCACACGCGCAATTTCGCCACCCGAGGCCACTTCGCTCACGGGCTGCATCGGCGTGCTTTTGTTGGCACTGAACAGGAAGACGATTTTGTCGGCGCCGTCGGCACTCAAAGGCTTTTCTGACAGTTTGATTTTGAAGCGAACATTAGGAATTCCAAGCAAAACGAGCCGTTCCAACACCTCTTTTTCGACCTGTCGGGCGGCCTTCGTGCGCAGGGCGGTCAGTTTTTTTGCTTTCGCCTGCGATTCTTGTTGCAGCGCGTCAGCTTTTTGCCGTAAGAGAGCCAGTTTCTCGTCGCTGTTTTCGATGTGGCTGAGTTTTTGGCTGAGCGCGTCGCGAATGGCGATGAGTTCGGCCATCGTCGTCGCCTGATGCTTTTTCTGAAGCGAATAGATGAGGTCGAGCCGCTGGTTGATGCTGTCGAGTTGCCGGGGGTCGAAGTCGATGTTTTCGAGTTCCTTTCCGATTTCGTCGGCGATGTCTTTCAGTTCGATGTGGCACGTGCTGAGGCGTTCCGAGAAATCGTTGGCAGTGGGGTAGAAGCGGGCCAGTTCGCCCATCTGTCGGGCGATTTTCTGCGTCCGCGAAACAATGCCGTTTTCGTCGTCGGAAAGCGTCGTTTCTGCCTCGTAGAGCACCGATTTGATGTCTTCGGCGTGGCTCATCGTGTCGCGCTGCTGCTCAAGTTGCTCCTGTTCGTCGTCTTGCAGCCGAGCGTCGAGCAATTCGTTGAGTTGGAAGCGCATAAAATCGGCACTTTGCTGGTTTTTCGCCACCTCCTCGCGGAAAATCTCGTAGTCTTTTTCGGCCTGTCGAAAATCGTGAAATTTCTGTCGATATTCGTCGAGCATCGCCTTGTCGGCAGCGATAATATCGACCACCGAGCGTTGGAAATCCTCCTTGCTCAGCAGCAGATTCTGGTGTTGGCTGTGAATATCGACCAACTGTTCGCCGAGTTCGCGCATCATCGTCAGCGAAACGGGCGTGTCATTGACGAAGGCACGGCTTTTTCCGCTTGCATTCACCTCGCGGCGCACGATGCAGTCGTTGGCATCGTAGTCGATGTCGTTTTCCTTGAAAAACGGCTCCAACTCGTAGCGTCGAAGGTCGAAATGCGCCTCGATGACACAGCGTTCCTCGCCTGCTTTCAGCAGTTTCGCGTCGGCGCGGTTGCCCAAGAGCAGGCCGATGGCCCCGAGAATGATGCTTTTTCCCGCACCCGTCTCACCCGTCACGACAGAAAAGCCCGACTGAAAGTCGATGTCGAGTTCGTCGATGAGCGTGAAGTTCTTGATATACAGTTGTTTCAGCATGATTTACTGCTTGATTTTCTCCCAAGCGTTGTTTTGCGAGGCATTGATGTTGAAAAGAATGTCGTAGATGCTCTGCTTCTCCTTCTGTGTGCCTTTTCCTTGATAAATATTGGCGAGTTCGTCGCGTTTGTAGTCGGTCCAGATTTGCGGCAGAAGGCTCAGCGGCTTGTCTTCGTGGCACTTTTTCAAGTGGGTTTCGATGGCGGTAGTGATGTTGGTTCGTCCGCGCTCGGCATTGCTCGCCATTTCGTCGAGTCCCGTGCGATAATAGTCGTATTGCAGTTGTCGGAACGGTTGCATCGCGCCGTCGAGATAATCGTTGATGATGGCGAAACGGTTGCGGCTGTTGTCGAATGCCTTCCAGCCCGGATAATTCAGGTTTTGGGCATTGTTGGCGAGGTTCATACAGCGTTGCAGAATGTCTTCGCCACCCATCGGGGCAAACGAATCGAGGTCGAGCCCGATGATGAGGAAAGCGTAATAGGCGACAAGCGCAACGAGTTGATTGTCAATGACTTCCTCGTTGAATTCGAGTTGGTCGAACTGCGAAAACTGAAAATTGAAGTCGGCGTCCTTATTATTATATAAGGTGGTGGTGTAAGCCGAGTTATAAACGGGTCGGTTGGCCTGAATGAGCGCGTTGCAGGTGAAAACATTGTCGTCTTTGTTGTATTTCGTGACGGTAATGTTGAAATTGCAGGGGATTCGCTCGTTTTTCTGGAATTGCAGGTTGGTCCACTGGCGGTCGTTGATGAAGCGTTCGAGGGCCTGTTGCAGACTCTCGAAAACGCTGGCATCGGTGCCTTGAACTTGGTTGCGGTTGATGGTGACTTTCGCTTGTAATTCCTGTGCATTCAGGGGCATTGCCGAGAAAAGACTCATCAGGAAAACGACGAGCATCGTCATCACTTTTCCCATCGATTTCAGTCGGATTCGCGTCAAAATCTGCTTCGTGTTGGCGGTGAAATCGCTCGTCATAATCCAACTGTAGTAGCCAGGGTCGCGTCGAAGTGCCTCCATCACGTCCCAACCTTTGTATTTTCCGAAGTTGAAAACCTCGTGCTGGCGCGGATTGCCGTCTTTGTCGAGTAGCACGTTGCCCTGCCCATCGACCATATCCTGCCAAACGATTCGCCCTGCGAAATCGACGTAGTTGTTCGTTTTCGAAAACGCCGCCAATTCGTCCATGTCGTTGCGAAGAATGCGGTCTTCTTCCTCCTGATTTTCAGGCGAATACATATCGAGTTCGCCCATCAGCACGCGATAGGTTGCCTCTGTGTCTTGGTCGGCGCGGTGGGCCTCGAAATCGTCCTCCATCTTGCGTCCGCAGTAGAATTTATAGGCTGCGGCAAGGTTGCGACGCTCCATTTTTCGGAAAATGGCCTGCGCGTCGATGAGTCGGCGGGCGGCGAAGTCGAAATCGATGCCCGCACGCAGAAATTCCTCGGCCAGAAGTGGCACGTCGAAGTGGTTCGAGTTGTAGCCAGCGAGGTCGCTGTCGCTGAACTTCTTGCTCAGTTCGGGCGCCAGTTCCTTGAAGGTTTTGGCCTCGGCCACCTGTTCGTTGGTGATGCCCGTCAGTTCCGTCACGTCCTTCGGAATTGGAATTTCGGGGTTCACGAAGATGTTTTCACGCTCTTCGCGTCCGTCGGGATGAATCTTGATGAAGGAAATCTGGATGATTCTGTCCCTGACAAGGTCGAGCCCCGTTGTCTCCAAATCGAAGACAACGAGGGGCTTCGTCAGATTTAGTTTCATTGTATGATCAGTCGTTGAGTAGCATTGGCATAATGAGCATCAGAACGTCCTCGTTTTCGGGCTGCACGGCGGGCAGAATGATGCCGGCGCGGCTCGGGTCGGCCAGTTCGATGATGACTTCGTCGCCTTGCAGGTTGTTGAGGATTTCCGACAGCGAACTGCCCTTGAATCCAATGTTCATCGCCTGTCCGGCATATTCGCAGTTCACCACTTCCTTGGCGCTCGTGGCGAAGTCGATGTCCTCCGACGAGAGTTCCAGACGGCCTGCGTCGAGGTGGAAGCGCACGAGTTGGCTGCTTTCGCTGGCGAAGGGCAGCACGCGCTTCAGCGCTCCGATGAGCGAACGGCGGTCGATGGTGAGCTGGTTCGGGTTGCCCTGCGGAATCACCGAGTTGTAGTTCGGATAGCGGCCTTCGATGAGGCGGCAGGTCAGCACGCCCTCGGCGAAACTGATTTCAGCCGTGCGGTCGTCGAACTTGATGACGACTTCCTCCTGCTCCTTGCCCAGTACGTTTTTCAGCAGTGTGGCAGGCTTTTTCGGCAGGATGAATGCGGCGGGCGTTTCGCTCTTGATGTTGAAATTCTTGTTACGTACGAGTTTGTGGCCGTCGCTGGCAACCACGGCCAAACCGTCGGCAGTCAGGTCGAAGTAGATGCCGTTCATCACAGGGCGAAGTTCGTCCTGAGCCGTGGCGAAGAGCGAGCGCGTCAGGTTGTCGTTGAGCACCGTCGAGTCGATGCTGATGACCGTTGCGTTGTCGGGAATCTGCTGCGAACGCGGATATTCGTCGCCGTTCTGCGACGTGAAGTTGTACAGACCGTTCTGATAGATGATTTTAATCGTCAGATTCTCGGTGTTCACCTCGAACGTGAGCGGCTGTTCGGGCAATTCCTTCATCGCGTCGAGCAGCGTGCGGTTGGGCACAGCGAAGTTGCCCTCGCCGTCAACTTCGTCGAGTTGCAGCGTCGATCGCATCACGTTTTCGCTGTCGCTCGCCGTGATGGTGAGTTGCTGGTTATTCACTTCGAACAGGAAACTGTCGAGAATCGGCAGGGAGTTCTTGCTGTTGATGACCCTTGCCAGTGTCTGGAGGCGACTGCTCAGAGCAGTGCTGGATACGGTAAATTTCATTGTTATTTAAAATTTAAATGTTTAATTTCGGGTTCTATCGTACAAATATCCCACAAAAATACGAAAAATCGCTCGTCAAAACAAAAAAAAATCCAAAAAATTTCTTTTTTTTGAACTATTTTACTAATTTCGCCAACGAATTAAGAAAATTGAATACATTTTATTTACACATAACAGATTTTTAAGACAATGGAACTACAAGGAAAAGTAATTGCCGAAACCCAGGAGAGAACGGGTACTTCGGCGCGTGGAGACTGGAAAGCGAAGGATTTTGTGATTGAGACGCACGAGACCTATCCGAAAAAGATGGTGTTCTCGGTGTTCGGCGAAGAGCGTCTGAGCCGTTTCAACATCCAGATTGGACAGGAGGTGCTCGTTTCGTTCGACATCGACGCCCGCGAGTATAATGGCCGTTGGTTCAACAGCATCCGCGCCTACGACGTGCGTCAGGTCGATCCGGCACAATATGGCGCTGCTGCTCCGGCTGCTCCTGCGGCATTTGCATCTGAACCCGCTGCTGCTCCGGCTGCTGCCCCTGCTGCTGAGGCTCCGTTCCCGCCGGCTGCCGAGGGCGAAAGCACCGACGATTTGCCTTTTTAATGGCTGACAGAACAAGTTTAATGACAGATTGAACACAGAAACAAAAAATGGCAGGACGAAAATCCTGCCATTCTTTGTGGTTCATCGTTTCGATTACTTCACGACGAACTTCTTGCCGTTGGCAATCACGATGCCCTTGTACGAGCCGCTGACGCGCTGTCCAGCCACGTTGAAGAGCTGTCCGTTGCCTGCGTTCTCAACATTCAGGTTGCTGATGCCGGTGACACCGTCGAGAACGTAGTCTTCCACGTTTTTCACACCCGTTCTACTCATATATTTTAAGATGTGTCCATAAACGAGGAGTTCCTTACCGACATTCGAAGGATTTTCCACGACATTCAGCGCAGTGCGAATACCGCCAGTAGGCAACTGAACGGGAACAGTGGCTTTTGCATCGGTTTCACCAGCAGCCTCGGACAAACCCAAATTACTCTGCATATCTTCAGCAAAAGCAGTGCCTTGACCATTAAGTGCACCGGCAATGATACCCTTCACCCAAACTTTCTCCTGACCTTCTGTAGGATTCGTATTTTCAGGAATGTCCATGTGCTTCACGTCCTCAACCGTGTAGGGATTCTCTTTCGAGCCGTCGCCCACGAATGTATAAGGATCGACCGTGCCAGCCGTGAAATCTTCAGTGGGGCAGATTTCGATAATGTCGTTATAAGCAATGACGATGCAAGTGACATCATAAGTCTTTGTCTCGTCGATTTTGGCTTCGTAGCCAAGTTTGAACTTGTCATAAATTTGAACTTTGCCGTCGCCTGTGGAGGCGTAATAGTTTCCGTCATCTTCCTTGGCAATGCTCACGCCTTGAATAGTAACAAGGTCGCAAACTAATCCACCAACTTCGTCCAAACCAATATTCTTCGGAACTGCAGTACCTTCAGAAGTCGTAAAGCCATCGGCATTGGTGAAGTCGTTCTTAGCCAACTCGGGGAGATTTCTGTAAAGGGTGAACTTACCAATGACAAAGCCGTTCAGAATCTGTCCAGCAGTAAGTTTCAGACCCGTTGCATAGAAATCGACAGCGCCCGTGTTGTCGCGCACGAAGATGTCGCTGCCCTTTGCATACAATACAACGGCGTTGTTCAGCATCAATTTGGCTTCAGTGTTGTTTTCGAGAGCCTTGAACGCTGCGATGTTGTCCACGGTCGGACCTGTGAATTCGGGGTCGTCGCCGCCACCGCCTTGACCACTGTCACCCGTATATACAACAATCTTGTTGAGTTGGGTGTTTTTGTTCACGGTAAACACGATTTCATTAGCCTCTCCAGTCCAAGTCTTTCCACTAAGAGTTCCCGTTTCGGTTGAAAGGTTGAAGTTGGTGTTGTGGCCGGTGAACTCAATTTTTGTGATGTTCGTTCCCTTTACGGTGAATGTGCCGTTGTACAGACGAAGTCTCGGAGCAGTTGTCCAAATTCTGTTGGGTGTGCCTTCTTCTGAAGCAGTTACAGTAACACTGATTCCGTCGATTGTGGCAGTTTTCGTCTCCTTGAATTCACCATCGGCAACATAAGAAGTACCCGTTCCACTTGAAGAACCTGTAATTCCGAATAACTCATTAGCGTTTGCATCGAAATCAAACGTTGTTTGAGCAAACATACTACCGCAGAGCATCATCAAGACGCTCAGCATTGAAAAGCGTAATTTTTTGTTCATAAATTTGATGTGTTTAGTTAATAATAAATAATGTCGTATTTGGGTGCAAAATTACTCAATTTTTATGATAACTCCAAACTTTCAAATGTTAAATATTCAACTTTTTCCAAGAAAAATTTGGTGTTACGAAATAAATGCCTTATTTTTGCCGTATCTTTTTGATTTCGAACTTTACGAAATCGCTTGTCGAGGTTGGTAGCGTCCTGCACCAACCTCATTTTTTTAAGAAAAATTTGGTAGTTTGTCAAAAAATGCGTACCTTTGCCGCCGATAACTCGAAATTATTCACTTTTAACAACAACAAAACGCCTATCGAAACATCATTTACTTAAGTAACAATAAAGCTTAAAGAAATGAAAAATCTGCATGATATGACCGACGAGCAGTTGGCCTTATCCTACATCGATGGAAACAATCGGGCGTTTGATTTGTTGTTGTCACGCAACCAGTCGAAACTCTATTCATACATCCTTTTCGTGGTGCACGACCGCGACAAGGCCGACGACGTGTTTCAGGAGACTTTCGTGAAGGTCATCACACGTCTGCAGGCTGGGCAATACGCTGCCAGCGGCAAGTTCAGCGCGTGGATTATGCGCATCGCCCACAACATCATCATGGACGACTATCGCGAGAAACGCAACGAGCGAATCGTCGAGCCGACGGAGGACAACGACCTATCGAACCTTAGCGGTGGCGACCTCTACGAGAGCGACATCGAGCGGCAGTACGTCAATCAGCAGGTGATGGCCGACGTGCGCCGAATCATGGACAAATTGCCGGCTCCGCAGCGCGAAGTGGTCTATATGCGCTTCTATCAGCAGATGTCATTCAAGGAAATCGCCGTGACGACCAACGTCAGCATTAACACTGCGCTGGGTCGTATGCGCTACGCGATTCTCAACATGCGCCGTCTGGCTAAACAGCACGATATTGAGCTTTCAATTCTTCAATAGTTTTTAGTGGGTCGGGCGAGTTGAAAATGTAACTTCCGCTGACCAGCACATCGGCTCCGGCCTCGACCAGTCGCGGGGCTGTTTCGGCCTGCACACCGCCATCGACCTCGATGAGCGCGTGGCTGCCCGACTGACGAATCAACTCGCGCAGTCGTCGAACCTTTTGAATACTGTTTTCAATGAATTTCTGACCTCCGAAACCCGGATTCACACTCATCAGCAGCACCATATCGACCTCGCCGATGATGTCTTCCAACACACCGACGGGCGTCGAAGGATTCAGCGTCACGCCGGCCTTCATGCCAGCCGCGTGAATCTCTTGAACGGTGCGATGGAGGTGGATGCAAGCCTCGTAGTGCACGTTCATCATCATCGCGCCGAGTTTCGCCGTGCGTTCGATGAACTGCTCGGGGCGGACGGTCATGTAATGCACGTCGAGCGGCTTCCGACAGCGCTTCGCCACGGCCTCCATCACGGGAAAACCAAACGAAATGTTCGGCACGAACACGCCGTCCATGATGTCGAGGTGGAGCCAGTCGGCCTTGCTTTGGTTGATCATGTCGATGTCGCGGTCGAGCTGTCCGAAATCAGCCGACAGCAACGAGGGAGAAACGAGCGTTTCCATCATTTTTCATGTTTAGTTGAGGCAAAAAGCCATAGGCTTGCCGTTCGATTTCATCACTCTGTAGGTGTAGGCAATCTGCCGAATCAGATTCAAAGTTCTCTCAGATGGCCTGATTTCTTCTGGGGTAAAATATTGCATAGGCAAAAGTGTTTTAAGTGGTTATATCTTATCAACGCGAAACGACACCTTTTTATTATATAGAATGAAGAAAAAATTTTTTCGGCGATTTTATTTTCGTAATTCAAGAATTATTTATAATTTTGCAGCCGATTTTGACGATGACAATTGTTAATTGTACATTGTTAATTGAAAAAATGGGCCAGTCCTGTACGGCCAGCTCCCTCGGAATCCTCCAGGGCTTGACCGCAGCAAAGGTACTTGGTTGTAGCGGCGCGATACAGATCGCTGGTCCACCCGCCTCTTTAGCTCAGTTGGCCAGAGCACGTGATTTGTAATCTCGGGGTCGTTGGTTCGAATCCGACAAGAGGCTCAAAGAATTGGCAGGAAAACATCTGAAAGCTCGCTTTCAAGTGGTTTTCCTGCTAATTCTTTGATGGCCTGCCCACCGGCAGGGCATCGGATATTCAATCCGACATGAGCCCCCTCCCTGCCTCCCCCAGAATGGGGAGGAGACAAAAAAGCCCCTCTCCGTCGGGAGAGGGGTTGGGGTGAGGCTTTTTTTCGCTTTCGTTCAAGGGAACTCCTTTTTACTTTTTTACCTTTTTACCTTTGTAAATATAGATTCCCTTCTTCGTCGGCTCACCGCTCAACTTCTTGCCATCGATGGTGTACCATCTATCATTTGTCATTTGACCATTATCATTTAGCGAAGTGCCAATTGCTGTGGTTTCATCGCGAATGAACTCAATGCCATAAATCTTCAGGGCGGCATCTTCCGCATCGTTGGTTGTGCCGAAGCCCTTCGCTTCGTTGGCTGCGCCTGCGTAGATATAGACATAGGTTGTTTCCGACACGTTGTAGGGGAAGGTTACTTTCAACTTGCCGTTGAGTTCCATTTCCACAGGGTCGTTGCTTCCGATTTTCACCTTCAGCATCATATTTCCGGTCGTTTCGGCATTCACCTTGATGGTTCCCTTTCCGGCAGGCACTTTGAAGACGATTCCCGTGAACTGGCTCTTGAAGTCCTCGCCGAAAATGTCTTTTCCTTCGAGGTTGTTCACCGTGCCGTCGTCGGTCGGCTTCTTCACCACGATGCAACCCTCGGCAGCGTTGTATCCGCCGTTGCCCGTGTTGATATTATAATAGATGTCGCCGATGACGTTGCCGTTCAAATCGTCGTTTTCGTCCATATCGCTGCCGAAATCCACGTTGTCGCCTTCATCTACAGGGTCAATGTCCTCTTCCACAGGGTCGCTGCCCTCGTATTCAACGCCATAAACAGTACTGACATAATCATTTGAATAACCCTCTATTTGTCTGGTAACAGTCCAACCTTTTTCTTTGGCTGCTGCCACCTGTGCCTTTGTGCAGACATTTGCTTCATTGGCATTGAAAATATCAACAACCATAATATATCCATATTCCACTGTCGACAAACTTTCAATAAGGCCATCCATCGCTTTCCCTTTTAACTGGTTGTCATAGCAGTGCACAAAATCTAATGATTTGTTTTGCGAAAAATCGAGCGATGATAATTTGTTGCCTGCACATAGCAAAGAACGCAATGCTATATTTTTCGAGACATCAAGTGTAGGCAATTGGTTACCGCCGCAGTACAATAAATATAATGCTGTGTTTTTCGATACATCGAGCGAAGTCAGTTGGTTGTTGAAGCAGGACAAAACTGTCAGCGCGGTGTTTTTCGACACATCGAGCGCGGTCAGGTGGTTGTTGCCGCAGTACAACTCTGTCAGCGCGGTGTTTTTAGATACATCGAGCGCGGTCAGTTGGTTGCCGGAGCAGGACAAATATGTCAGCGCGGTGTTTTTCGATACATCGAGCGAAGTCAATTGGTTGCTAGAGCATTGTAATCTAGTCAGTTCGGAGTTATTCGAGACATCGAGTGAGGTAAGTCGGTTGTTGGTGCATTCTAGTCTTGTCAGCGCGGTGTTGTTCGATACGTCGAGCGAGGTTAATTGGCTATTAACACATCCTAACGATGTAAGCGCTAAATTTTTAGAGACATCGAGTGAGGTCAGTGAGCCACCACCGCATGACAACCATTCAAGCATAATATTTTTAGAAACATCAAGTTCGGACAGTGGGTTGCCGTAGCAGTACAAACTTGTCAGCGCGGTGTTTTTCGACACATCGAGCGAAGTCAGTTGGTTGTAGCCGCAGTCCAAATCTGTCAGCGCAGTGTTCTTCGATACGTCGAGCGAGGTCAGTTGGTTGTTGTTGCAGTTCAAACTTGTCAGCGCGGTGTTTTTCGACACATCGAGCGAGGTCAGTTGGTTGTTGCGGCAGTCTAATACTGTCAGCGCGGTGTTCTTCGATACATCGAGCGCAGTCAGTTGGTTGCTGTAGCAACACAACTCTGTCAGCGCGGTGTTATTCGATACATCGAGTTCTGTTAATGGCATATTTCGAAAAATATCACCGACAGATAAAACTTCTAATTCTTTACATCCAGAGATGTTGATAGAACTTAAAACTAAGCCTTTAAATTGGATATTTTTTAATTTTGTGTTTTTTGACAAATCCAATGTGGTAGCGCGATAAGAATAACCCCGGAATACTTCTATTTCTGTAAAATATTCTATGCCTGTAAAATCAGCACAACCAGTGTTAGTGCCATACCTCCAAGAGGTTCCAGTTTTAGGGAATTCTTTAGCGGAAGCAATTTCACTCTCGTCAAGATAATTGTCGTGATTTAAATCATAATTATCCTGTACATATTTGCGGAGATAATCGTCGGGGAAATTCGTTTCGTTTAAAACGACTTGTGCCTGCGCCGTCGTCGCTATCGCAACGAGGGCGAGCAGTAGGGTAAATAGTTTTTTCTTCATGTTGTTGATTGTTTAGAAAGTTATTAAAATTTGTATTTGATTGATTTCTTCATTAAAAAATGAATAGAAAAAGAAAACGTGGACTCAATTACTTCGTCTACGTTCTTGAGGCATCTCCCAAACACCTGACACACTTATCCGAGTAAAAGCCCACGCCGGTTGGCGTGAGCATCCAAGCTTTACTCCTTGTGTGTCCTTTTAATTTTTGGGAGAAATTTCAAGAACAAGAATTTAAGCGGACGCTTCTTATCTATATCTTTTTTGTTCGTTTTATGTCATAGGCAGTTTCGTTTAATTAAAAATTAAAAATTTACAATTAACAATTATCTGTAATGGCTTGTCTTTGTTTATTCAGGTTTCTGACTAAGCAGTTGTATCGATTGCGTGTATTCCTCTACGACCTGTGCAAATCGGGGATTGTCGTTGCGAAGAATCATTGTGGCGTAGTTTACAACTCCGTCGGCATCGACAACCGACGACGACATCATCGTGAACAATGCCTTGTGGCGGTAGGAGGCGAACCAATATTGGAACAGGCGGTTGCGCATAGACTGTTTCCCGTCGCCCGTCTCGCAGATATATAGTAAAGTGGTGTTATTGACACGGAAAAACTCATCGACGATGGCAATGACCGTGTCGCGAACTTTTGCATCGCGTGGTGAGGCACGATGGTTTACGTTGGCAATTATCAGCTGATAGGCATCTTCCTGCATCAGCAGGTCGTCGGGCATAAATCCCACCGAGTAGTGAACGTCGTGCACCGTGACGAATTCAAAGAATCCGTCTTCTGCGCTTTCTGTCACCTGATAGGGAACGATGGCGTTGATGTGCTGTAACGACAAGGGTGTCATAGGGCGAAAAAGTAATCGGCGGTTTTTCCTGTCCGCTTTTCGTAAGCCACTTTCATCGTCTTCTCCAACCTGTCAATGCACTCGCGCTTCCGAAGTTTTGCTCTCTGGAATCGAGTCAGTGCCTGTTCTCGTGTTGTTGCCATTTTTTTTTATTATTGAGTTTTGGGAATTATTTCGTTTGCAAAGATATGAAAAAATATCCGAACCACCAAACGATTCGGATATTTTTTTCTTTTCAGATGGTCTTAAACTCAAATCCCTCCGCTCGCAGCCATTCGATGGCGCGGGGCAGGGCGGTGCGGAGCTTGTCGATGCTTTTGAGGGAATCGTGGAAGGTGACGATGGAACCGTTGCGGGCATAGCGGCGGACATTGTCATAGACGTCGTCGGCGGTGAGCCACTTGGAATAGTCGCGGGTGACGAGGTCCCACATGACGATGCGGTAGCGCTTCGAGAGCCAGTAGTAGATACTGTGGCGCATCCAACCGTGGGGCGGACGGAAGAGGGGCATGGTTCCCTCCGACTTCTCCCCACTGAGGGGGGCTTCCCCTTTGATGAGCAACTGACATTCGTAGGTGTCGATGAGGTAGGTGGCGGTCCAGTGCTTGAAGCTGCCGAGGTGGTGGTTGGTGTGGTTGCCGACTTGATGGCCTCGTTCGACGATTTGGCGGAAGAGTTCGGGGTATTTCCTGACGTTCTCACCGACGACGAAAAACGTGGCTTTCACACCGTATTTGTCAAGCGTTTCGAGCAGAAATGGTGTCGATTCGGGGATAGGACCGTCGTCGAAGGTCAAGTAGATGCTTCGTTCCGACGAGTCCATCCTCCAAATGGCCTTTGGATAGAGCCATCGCAGCCATTTTGCCGGTTGCTCGATAATCATATTGCTCTTATTTCTTCAAATATCACATCTGGCGTGCTCGCGTGGAGTAGGCACTGTAGAGCGAATTGAGTTTTTCTTCCATCTTCGCACCCATATTCTCATCGATGATGTTGGTAATCAGGATGATTTGCTGCATGACGTAGAACTGTGTCATGGCTTCTCTCTGCGTTGTTGCAAAGCGATTGCCCGAGAACGAGAGGTAGTAGGTGATGTATTGCTCGGCGGTCTTCCACAGTTCGTCGAGAATCTTCATCGCCTGCGGCTTTTTGCCGAGAAGGGCGTAGGTTTCGGCCATGTCGAACGAGCCGCTGCGGAAGTTGATGGGCACATTGTAATAAGGTATCTCCTTTTCGCACTTCTGAAGCACTTCGAGGGCCTTTTCGGGCTGGTTTTCGTCGTAGAGCGTCTTGGCAAGCGTTGCCATGAGGTTGCGATGGGTGTAGCACATGCGCATGACGGTTTCGTCGAGGTAGAGGCCGGGCTTTTGCAGACCGCCGTATTTGTAGCGTTCCATCACGTTTTTATAGGCTTTTTCCGTGTCGAAACTCTTCACGCCTTCGATGGGAACGAGGTTGCCCTTTTCGTTGGTGATGGCGGTGGTGAACGGTGTGATGCGGTTGGCGAGGCCTTCCTGCACGAAGTTTTCACCGAGATTCATGAAATTCTCGGCTCCGACGGTCGTTGCGACGTAAATCGGGCGTGTCCAGTTGGCTTCGGCAATCATTTCGAGCATCATCAAATCGTTTTTGTAAAGCGCACGACGACCAGCCAGCGAGATAATCATCTTGTCGGGAATCGAGTCGGCTGCCATCAACATTCCGCTCTTGCGCACGGCCTCTTTGTCGATGGTGACATAGACGGTGTCGGTTGGAATGAAGTGCATGTCTTTTTCTTTCGCACGAACCCAGTATTTCAGGATGTTTTTCAACTCGAAAGGCTCGTCGCCGAACTGCTCACGGGCAGCGTCGGGATTCTCCTGATAGTATTGCAATACCTGTGCTTTGGCATCTGCCACGATTTCCACCGCCTCGTTTGTACCCGAACAATAATCGAGACGAGGCCACGTGATGGGCAGCGAGGGCGAATCGTAGGCCGGACGAACCATCTGGTCGATGTACCAGTCGGTTTGCAGATACGAGAGGTTGCAAACGCGGGCATCGGGGCGCACGCCCTCCACATCTTGATTGTACCAGAGCGGGAAGGTGTCGTTGTCGCCGTTGGTGAAGATGATGGGATTGCCCTCGTCTTGCAGGGTCATGAGGTAGTTTTGGCCGAAATCGCGGCAGGCGTAGCGACCCGAACGGTCGTGGTCGTCCCATGTCTGCGAAGCCATCTGAATAGGCACGAGCAGACAAATTGCACCGATGACGGCAGCGACAACTGCGCCTTTCAGTTTCAAATATTTCTTGGCGAGGTCGATGAGGGCTGCCACGCCGATTCCGCACCAGATGGCGAAGGCGTAGAACGAGGCGGCATAGGCATAGTCGCGCTCACGCGGCTGGTTGGGCGTTTGGTTCAGGTAGATGACGATGGCCAAACCCGTCATGAAGAACAGGAAGAAGACCACCCAGAACTGGCGGATACCGCGTCGTCCGCGCCATGCCTGCCAGAACAGACCGATGAGGCCGAGAATGAGCGGCAGACAGTAGAACACGTTGTGACCCTTGTTGTTTTTCAATTCGTCGGGCAGCAGCGACTGGTCGCCGAGCATCAGGTTGTCGATGAACGAGAAGCCCGTAATCCAGTTGCCATGCTCGAGTTCGCCATAGCTTTGGATGTCGTTCTGGCGACCAGCGAAATTCCATAGGAAATAGCGCCAATACATGAAATTGCACTGGTACGAAAGGAAGAATTTCAGGTTCTCGAACATGGTCGGCATCTTCACGTTGATGTTTTCGCCACAGCGGTCGAAAGGCACGAGCGTTCCGTCGATTCCACCCATCCATTGCTCGTAGGCGGCGGCATGGGAAGCCGAGTGCATACGTGGGAAGAGCATGTTTTGGGCATATTCGTAACGATTTTTATAACTTACGATGAAGTAAGAGTCTTTTTCGTCGGCAGAAGCCTTCTCTTTTCGGCTGTAAATCGGTGCTCCATCGCTCATGCGCGGCTTGCACATGTTTCCTTCCACGTCGAGTGCCACCTGCGACGAGTAGGCCGGTCCGTAGAACAGCGGACGGTCGCCGTATTGGTCGCGGCTCAGATAGCTTCCAAGCGTGAAAATGTCCTCGGGCGAGTTCTGGTCCATCGGCGGATTGGCCGACGAGCGAATCACGATGACGGCATACGACGAGTAGCCAATCATCATCATCAACAGGCAGAGCAGAATCGTGTTTTTCAGGCGTGCGCCAACGACGGGAATGGCCTTTTTCTCAATGGTTTTCTTATAATTGAGCACAAACCACAACGCGGCGATGACCACCACGCCAATGGCCACAGCCGACCAGCCGTAGCCGTAGAACGGAATGCCGAGCATGGCAATCGCGGTGACGAAAGCAAGGTTTTGACGCTTTTCGTGACCTTCCTGATAGGTTTCCCAAATCGCCCAGCAAACGGCGGCGACAAGCAGAATGATATAGATGATTTCGCCCGTGTTGAAAGGCATTCCAAGCACATTGACGAAGAGCAGTTCAAACCATCCGCCGACGGTGATGATGCCCGGCACAACGCCGTAGAGCACGGCGGCGACGATGACAAACGACACGAGCAGCGCAATGAGCGAACCCTTGATTTCGATGTCGGGATAGCGGCGGTAGCAATAAACCAACACGATGGCTGGAATGCAGAGCAAATTCAGCAGGTGAACGCCAATCGACAGGCCCGTCATATAGGCGATGAGCACCAACCAACGGTCGCTGTGAGGCTCGTCGGCATGGTCTTCCCACTTGAGAATCAGCCAGAAAACGACTGCCGTGAACGCCGAGGAATAGGCATAAACCTCACCCTCGACTGCCGAGAACCAGAACGTGTCGCTGAACGTGTAAATCAGTGCGCCGACGAGTCCCGAAGCCTGAATCGCGATGAGTTTCGCAGTGGTCAGTTCGCTCCAATCTTTCAGAATCAGCTTGCGCACGAGGTGGGTAATCGACCAGAAAAGGAACAGAATTGTCATGGCCGAGAGCAATGCGCTCATCATGTTCACCATTCGCGCCACCTGCGATGGGTCGCTGGCAAACTGCGAGAAAAGGTTGGCGGTGAGCATGAAGAACGGTGCGCCCGGCGGGTGTCCGACTTCCAGTTTGTAACCAGTTGAAATGAACTCGGGGCAGTCCCAGAACGATGCCGTCGGCTCGATGGTGGTGCAATAAACGATGGCTGCGATGGAGAAAGCGAGCCATCCCATCACGTTGTTCACAAGCTTGTACTGTTTCATTCTTGCTATTTTTTTTGTTATTTTTTCGTTTTCAAGCCGCAAAGTTACGACATTTTTTCCATTTCGCCCTCACAATATTTCCTAAAAGAACAAAAATAAAGTTTTTTAGTTTTTTTTCGTCGATATTCTTGTTCCTCAAAACGCCAAATGAAGCATCAGTCTGACGCCGTGTTTGTGGGCGGTGGGGAGGTCGTTGTAGGTGAGGCGGCGCACGTATTCGACATGGAGGATTTTGAAGATGTTGTGGACACCAGCGATGACCTCAACGTAGGGTTTCTTCGGGTCCATCACGTTGCAGCCCTCGGGGAACGGCATCAGCACGCTATTGCCTTGATTTTCCTCGAGGAAGGGGTTGTTTTTCGACGTGAGGTCGCCCCAAAGAGCCTTCACACCGATGATTTCGCGCCATTTCAGGTGTTTCAGCAGTGGCACGCGATTGAAAATTTTGCCGCTCATGTCCCATTTGACGTCGAGCGAGGCGTAGCGGTCGTTGAGAAATTCCATGTTGTTGATGAGGTTGAACGTCTCTCTCTGGATGATGTACGAGAGGTTGGCGGCAGGCATGATGAGCAGCGGATAGGGCACTTGGTTCCACTGCGCTCCGGCCTTGGCATAGACGTCGATTTTTCCCCACGATTTCATCCAAAACCGCTTGAAAATGGAAGCTTCGGTGAAGTTGTACTTGTATTGTCCGCCGAGAAATCCGTCGAAACCCATCGTGTGCGACAGCGTGAAGACAGGTGCTTCAAGATTGACGGGTCGGCGACGCTGTTTCGTGTTGATGAACGTGCGTCCAGGGGCGAGTTGAAGTTCGATTTTGGCCTCGGTCGTGCGCATCTTGAAGTAGGGCAGCGCCCCTGTCGATTCGTTTTCTTCGGTTTTCAGCAGTGCCGTTGTCTTAAAACCCCATTCTTCCTCGCGTTCGTAGGCGAGTTGCTGTCGGTTGTAGAACATCATTTTATCGACTTTCGTCCATTTGAAAGCCGTGAAAACATTGTCTTTGTCGGTCTCGATGAAGCGGTCGGACGGCGAGGTGACGTCGTAGGTGCTCGTGAACGTCAGCGCGTGCTTCGGGAAGTCGCGTGGCAGGTACTCCTTTTTGTTGAAGGAATAGATGAGTTCGCCTTTGTAATAGGTCTTTTTCGAGTCGAGTCCGTAGGCGACATAGCCCGACGCAAACAGGTGTGGATTGAGGTTGGCGGTGGTCTGTCCCGAGATTCGGAAGCGGAATCCGTCGATGAAGTTGCGCGTGATGGTCGTATTGACGGGACCGATGTCGAATTTCGAGGGTTTTCCCGACGGACTGGTCTCGACGAAGTTCTCGATGAGGGCTTTCAAGCCGAAAAGCACGTATTTAAAGCCTTTGAGTTGTTCGATTCGATGGATGAACGCGTTCATCGACGACTCCGACTTCGTGAGTTCCACCGTGCGGTATTGGTTCCAAAACGCCTCGTCACGCCCCATGGCATCGGCCTCGTGTCGCTTGTGGACCCTGCCCTTGAAAATTTGCTTGGAAATCGGCGAGAAATCGTAGTCCGAGAGGCGTGTCGTGCGAATGACGATGGCTTTTGAAATCAGGTCTGTCACCTTCATTTCGACAATCATGTCATCGACCGACAAAGCCCATTCTCCGTTGGGTAGCCGCTTGTATTCCTGCTGCACCTGCATGTTTTCGACGAAATTCACGTCGGTGCGCTGTGGCAGTGTCAGGTCGCATCGCTTCACGTGGAGCGTGGAATCGGCAAGGATGAAAAGTTCGCCTCGGAAACCGAAATCTTGCTGGTTGTTGGGGATGAACTGGAGGTGATAGCAGAGGTCGCGATCGACGAAAACGGTGTCTTCGATGTAGAAGCGGTAGAACGAGATGGCGTCTTTGCTGATGGGCGAGGTGAATTGGTGGTGAAGCAGGCGGATTTGGTCGTCGTAGATGTCGATGTCGGTGAAGAAATCCTGCAAAATGGTGTTGAGGATGTCGCCCGTCTGGATGAAGTGGTTGATGCCCGTCGAATTGATGCCGCGCACGATTTCAACCTCGTCCTTCGGGTCGCGTCGGTAGAGGTGTTTCGACACGGTTTCATCGACCGACAGCGGCAGAATCAGTTTGCCGTTGTAGGGGCAGGTCTCGACTTGGTCGAGCAGCCATTTCCGCTTGCCGATGGCCCCCTCGTCGAGCAGTTCGAAAGGGTTGATGTCGTTCATCGCAAGGGTGATTTTTTGGTAGCGGTCGTACTGGTAGAAATCGTGGTTTTTCAGGTCGGTGCGCTTCTTCGCGGCGATGACGCGGCGCATCAGTTCGACGGCGGGATTGTCTTTCCTCGAATATTTCGAGCGTTTTTCCTTGACAACGACTTCGTTCAACTGTTTGGAATCGGGTTTCAACTTGATGTCGAGGCGCGAGGGCGTTTTTGCGTCGATGAGAATGCGCTTCGACTGGTAGCCGACGGCAGAAAACGTGAGGTACCAACCGTTGTGCCGCTCGATGGTGTATCGACCGTGTGCGTCGCCGCTGACAGCAACGTGGTTGCCCTTGTACGAAGCACTCGGGTAGAGCAGTGTGTCGCCTGTCTGTGCGTCGGTGACAACGCCCGTGATTTGGGCTGAAATGGTCATTGAAACGAGCTGAAACAGCAGGATGGCTAGAAGTTTTTTGTACTTAAAGTTTTTATTCATAGAAGTTCTTGTAAGTCGTTGATAATCAAATCGGGAATTGTTTCATCGAAAGTTTCGTCAGTCCAACCCTCGCCCTTGAACCACGCTGTTTTGCAACCTGCTTTTTGGGCTGGCAGAATGTCCTTGTAAAAACTGTCGCCGACGACGAGGATTTCGCTTGGGGTGATGGTCCCCCTCGCTCCCCCCAACTGGGGGGAAGATGGGTGTTGGGTGATAGGTGGTGGGTGTTGGGTGGTGGGTGATAGGTGGTGGTTGTTGAGGGTTTCGACACCGAGCGTGAAAATCTTCGGGTCGGGTTTGCGAATGCCGACAACAGCCGATTCGACAATGTCGAGGAAGAATTTTTCGAGACCGAACTCACGCAACACGCAGGCGATGTTTCCGTAGAAATTGCTGACGAGCACCATCGGATAGCGTTTTTGCAGTTCAATGAGCACTTCCGCGCTGTGGGCGGTGATGCGCTGCACTTCGCCGTAAAGGTCGTTGAGCACGGCCTCGTGCTTCTCCTTGAAATCGTTTTCGCTCGCGTCCCACGTGCCCTGCGTGCAAAGATGCTCCATTTCGAGGCGAATTTTCGCGGAAAGCGTGCGGTGGAACGTGTCGTCGGGTTTGATGATGGGGTTGCGGGCCAGTGCGCGCTCGCCAAAGACGTAGGCATCGCGAAACTGCTGCTCGGTGACGGGCACCTGTTGCCGCTCATAGGCGTGCCAGAGCATCTTTCCCCAGTGGCATCCCGCGGTGTCGAGCGTGCCGCCGTAGTCGAAAATGATTCCTTTTATCGTCATTTTTTACTTTTTTTTACCTTTTTACTTTTTTACCTTTTTACTTCTTAACCTTTCACACAAATTTTCGTGTTTTCGGTGCATATAAACGTAGAGCGCCTGCATCACAGTGATTTCAAACACGGGATAAATCCACGGCTGATTGATGAGGCACGAGAGATAGACAACGATGGCGCGTGTGTTGAAAGTCAGAATGTTCGTGTAGGGCATCAGTTTCCGCGATTCTTTAAGGAAATTTTGGGAAATGTCTTCACTTCTTAACTCCATCACTCCATCACTCCTGAAAAACTCCTGAAATTGCGGTGTTCGACGCTCCTGCGAGCGGCAATAGTTGGCGTAGTTATAGAAAAACAGCTGTCCGACGATGTTTCCGTCACGTTTGTGCTGTTCGTAGATGGCGCGTTGCTGTTCTGAATGGTCGAGTTCGCTGCCGTCTCTGCCTTTTAGGAAAAAGAGGTGAATTTGGCGGTAGTAGTCGGCCAACGACGACTGCGGCGAATGGAAAAAAAGGCCTGCCACGACGCACAACACCCAACTCCAAATGCCCCATTTCACAGTCGTAAACGGGATGGTTTCGGGCATCAGTCGCCACGCGATGGCGGCGTAAATGGCGGCAAACCAAAGGTCGCCCGAAAAACCGTCGAGCATCCGTCCGATGAGCGTTTTTTTGCCCGTCAGCCGTGCCATTTGACCGTCGGTAGAGTCGCAGAAATTAGCGAACATCAGCAAAACGACGCCCCAAATGTTGTGCGCGAAGTCGCTGTAATGGAACATCCAACCAGCCGCCACGCCAAGGAATATCGACAGAATCGTGATGACATTCGGATGAACGCCCAAACGGTTCCAAAACAGTGCAAACACCAGGCCGATGGGTCGCGTGAAATGCACGTCGAGCCATTCCTCGGTGTCGTTCGACTTGAATGATGCTTGCAGCAGTTGTTTGAATGTCGCCATTTTGGGTGTTGGGTGTTAGGTGTTGAATTGTTAATTGTTAATTGTTAAATTGTTAATTGTTAATTATTCCTGCAATTGCCTCCGCCGCCTCGTCGCGACAACGTGAGAACGAAGGCCAGTCGTTGAAGTCGATGAAGCAATACGAACCGTCGGGACGCACGATTGCGTCGCCGCCATAAACCTCGATTCCGACCAGTTTCGCCAGCCGACGAACGTCTTGTTGCAGTTGCGCCTCATCGAAGCCGTAGTGATGCGCCGGTCCATTGATTTTTTCGTGCTCGTATTTCGTTTCGCCGTCGTCGGTGGGGTAGAAATAGCGGAAAAATCGGTCGCCAACGCCGTAAAATTTGACGATGTCGCCCACGACGTGGTGGCTTACGACATAATCCACGATGCCACGCTGTTGGAAAGTGCCCACCGCCTGCTGAAATGCCGTTTCATCCTCACAAAACACCACGTCGTCCTCGCTTTGCGCAGCTTCGTCGCCACGTTTCAGCCAGACGGGAAAAACGAGGGTCGATTCAGGCATCGGAATGTCGTTTTCGCACATCAGTTGCTGCAAACGCGACCGTTGGCAGTTGTTCACGCCGCTCGGACGATTCACCACGCGCCGTCCTTGCCGCTCAAACGTCTCCAAAATGCGCAACGCCTCGGGAAGTCGAGCCATCGAGAGGTAGATTTCGGCCTCGTCAGCAGGGCTGAAGTCGCGCTCCTCGACCCATCGGAGTTCGCACGAGTCGCCCATTTCCTCGAAACGCTTGCAGACTTCCCTGCTCGCAGCCTCAAGAATGGCTCGGTCTTTCTCCGAACAATTCGGTGAAAAACGCTCGTCGCGGCGTAAAGCGATCATTTTCATTTTTTCATTCTTTCATTTTTCAATTCTTCCTCCGCCTTCACAATGTCGCTTGCGTGGTCGATGTCGAGCACTTTTTGAAACGGATAGGCCCGCAGTTTTAGGCCGTCGGCAACGAGGGCGCGTTGGAAATTCCGCATCCGGATTTCGCCTCGCTCCACACAGTCGTTCAGCGTTTGGAAAGTGCGTGGCGTGAGGCCGTAGATGCCGGCGGAGATCAGGGGAGCTCCCCACATTCCCCCCAATTGGGGGGAAGTTTGGGCTGTTGAATGTTGGGTGTCGAGTTCTTCCAACGTGTCGAAAAATCCCGTAATCCTCGGAAAACCCTCCTCACTCCTCACTCCACACTCCTCGCATCCCACATAAAGCGGTTTCTCGTCGTCAATATAGTCCGTCACGCCCATCAGTCCGTCGTCGCCCTCGTCCAGCACCTGCTTGAAAGCACGAAGATAGTCTTTGAACTCATCTTCGCGGAAAATCGTATCGACCGTCGTCAGCACGAAAGGCGCGTCGCTGCCGTCGTCGAGCAACTGGCTCAGTTCATAAAAACTGTGCATCGAACTCGGCGTCGTTTTCACCACGAAACGCAGCGGGGGCAGCAGTTTTTCGTGTAATTTTCCTTTGTCTTGAAGCCTCCGCAAATGTTCGCTCACCTCTGGTCTCAAATCGTTGCAGATGACGACGATTTCCTCTGCCTCGTTCGACATAAAAATGCGAATCAGGCGGTCGATCAGGTGTTCGCCGTGAATTTCCACGAGCGGTTTCGGGACATCGATTCCCTCCTGTGCGAGCCGAGAGCCCTCGCCTGCGGCTATGATGGCGTATTTCATCTTATTTTTTCATTCAAATGGGTCGCAAAGTTAGTCAAAATTAGCGAAAAATGGGTAAAAATTACCGTTGTTTTTGTTTTCTTTAACGCGAATCGGTTTACTTGATTTGAAATTTTTGCTACCTTTGCATCATAAATTTTTTTTGAAAATAATGAAAAATCGAATTTTGACGATTGCCTTGCTGATGAGTGCAATCGGTTGTGCACAAGCGCAGAAATCGCTGCCGATGCTCGTTGGAACCTACACCGACAGCGGCAGTTGTGGCATCTATTCGTTCTGTTTCGACCAAGTAAGCGGAAAGGCCGAAAAACTCGATTCGTTGGCGTTGCGAAATCCGTCGTTTCTGACGCTTTCGCGCGATGGTCGCTATGTTTATGCTGTTGGCGAGACCGATGACCGACAGGCTTCGCTCAACACGATTCGTTTTAACGCAAAAAATGGGCGGATGCAGTTGCTTTCGAGTGCCGCTACCGAGGGAAAATCGCCTTGCTACGTGGCGACGAATGGCAAAATGGCGGTCACGGCGAACTATTCCGGCGGTTCGATGAGTGTTTTCCGACTTGAAAACGGCGGTTCGCAGGCCACGCTCACGCAGCGATTCCTCGGTGCGAAGGGCGGTCCCGACTTGAGCCGTCAGGAAGCGCCGCACGTGCATTGCGCCACCTTCACGCCCGACGGAAAATACATTCTCGCCACCGATTTCAGTGCCGACCGTATTTGTTCGTATCGCCTGCGTGGAACGACGGTTGTCGCCAATGGCATCGCCGCCCAAATCGCCCCCAGTTCGGGCCCTCGCCACCTCGTTTTCAGTCGCGACGGGCGCTTTGCCTACCTCATCAGCGAACTGTCAGGAAAAGTCAGCGTGTTCAGCTATCGCGACGGTCGGCTCAAGGAGATTCAAACCGTCGTTTCCGACAGCGTCGGGGCGCGTGGCAGCGGCGACATTCACCTGAGTCCCGACGGGAAATTCCTCTATTCGAGCAATCGCCTCAAGGCCGACGGAATCGCCATTTTCGCCGTCGATGCACGCTCGGGAAAACTCACGAAAGTGGGCTATCAGCCGACGGGTCGCCATCCGCGCCATTTCAACATCACGCCGAATGGTCGTTACCTGCTTTGTGCCAGCCGCGACAACAACAAGATTCAGGTTTTCCGACGCGACGAAAAAACGGGTCTGCTCACTGACATCCATCAAGATATTCCCGTCAGCAAAGCCGTTTGCGTACAATTTTTTTGATTTTATATCATAAAAAGAGGTCGTTTCAAAAAAAATATGTACCTTTGCACAAATTTTATTGATTATGGAATACCGTAAAACAGAAATCGAGGGCGTTTACATCATCGAACCGCGAGTGTTCGGCGATGAGCGCGGCTATTTTTTCGAGGCTTGGAAGCAACAGGAATTCGAGGAAAACATCGGGAAAGTGAATTTTATGCAAGACAACGAGTCGAAATCGGTGCGCGGTGTGTTGCGAGGGTTGCATTACCAAAAAGGCGAGTTTTCGCAGGCAAAACTGGTGCGCGTCATCAGCGGTTGCGTGCTCGATGTGGCAGTTGATTTGCGGAAAAGTTCGCCGACTTTCGGAAAATATGTCGCGGTGGAACTGAGCGGCGAAAACAAACGTCAGTTCTTCATTCCACGCGGTTTTGCGCATGGTTTCCTCGTGCTGAGCGACGAGGCCGTCTTCACCTACAAGGTCGATCATCCCTACGCGCCGCAGTCCGAGGCTTCGATTCTCTGGAACGATGCCGATTTGGCTATCGACTGGCCGATTTCAACGGAAAAATTGATTCTCAGCCAGAAAGACCGCGAGGCAACGTCTTTCGCCGAGGCCGAATATTTTGAATAATTTTTCAACCAATTTGAATAAATATAAAATAAAAACTTTAAAAAATACAGTTATGAATATTGCAATTGTTGGAACGGGCTATGTCGGACTGGTGTCTGGCGCGTGTTTTGCTGATACGGGTGCTAACGTGACTTGCGTCGATGTGGATGCAGCGAAAATCGAACGGCTGAAAAAGGGCGAAATTCCCATTTATGAGCCGGGACTCGACGAACTGGTTTTGAAAAATGTCAATGCCGGTCGATTGAAGTTCACGACGTCGTTGGCCGAGATTCTCAACGACCAGGAAATCGTGTTTTCTGCCGTTGGCACACCGCCCGACGAAGACGGTTCTGCCGATTTGAAATATGTGTTGCAAGTGGCCGAGACGATTGGCCAGAACCTCGATAAATACATGGTTGTCGTGACGAAGAGCACCGTGCCTGTGGGTACGGCGCAGAAGGTTCACGACACGATTCAGCGCGAACTCGACAAGCGCGGTAGCAAGGTGGAATTTGACGTGGCGAGCAACCCCGAATTTCTCAAGGAAGGCAACGCCATCAAGGACTTTATGAGTCCCGACCGCGTGGTGGTTGGCGTGGAGAGCGAGCGGGCGAAAAAACTACTGTCGAGACTCTACAAACCGTTTATGATGAACAATTTTCGCGTGATTTTCATGGACGTTCCGAGTGCTGAAATGACGAAATATGCCGCCAATTCGATGCTCGCCACGCGCATTTCGTTTATGAACGACATCGCCAACCTCTGCGAACTCGTCGGTGCCGACGTGAACATGGTGCGTCAGGGCATTGGTAGCGACACGCGCATCGGTCGCAAGTTCCTCTTCCCGGGCTGTGGCTACGGCGGTTCGTGCTTCCCGAAAGACGTGAAGGCGCTCATCAAAACCGCCGACCAAAACGGCTATTCGATGGAGGTTTTGAAGGCAGTCGAGGAGGTGAACGAGCGTCAGAAGAGCCTGTTGTTCCGCAAATTGCAGGCGGCTTTCGAGGGCGAGTCGTTGCAGGGCAAGACCGTTGCGCTGTGGGGACTTTCGTTCAAGCCCGAAACCGACGATATGCGCGAATCGACGGCATTGGTGATGATTGATTTGCTGGTGAAGGCAGGTTGTCGCGTGCGTGCCTACGACCCCGTGGCAATGGACGAGTGCCGCCGTCGCATTGGCGACCAAGTCGAGTATTGCCGCGATATGTACGACTGCGTGCTCGATGCCGACGCGCTGTTGCTGCTCACCGAGTGGAAGGAGTTCCGCCTGCCGAGTTGGGAGGTCGTTGGCAAGGCCATGAAGCACCGCCTCGTCATCGACGGTCGCAACATTTTCGACCATGTCGAACTCGCCGAAGCTGGCTTCGAGTATCATTGCATCGGAAAAAAGTAGATAAATATTTATTCGTAATGTGTGAACTTTAAAAGAATTAGTACTAAGGCGGTTAAGTTTAATCTTGACTGCCTTAGTGCTGTGAAATAATATAAAAATGGACAATTTTGTCGTTGATGGCATTACATTAGATGTTGAGAACAAAGAGTTTAAATACGCTTTGGAGAGTGTTAAATTTACCAATCAATTGATTTATCTAACAGGCAAAGCTGGAACAGGTAAAACCACTTTCCTTAAATATCTTCGCAAGGTAACTAATAAGAAAATAGTCGTTTTGGCTCCAACAGGAGTCGCAGCCGTCAACGCCAAGGGTCAAACCATTCATTCGTTTTTCCATATTCCTATTTCATTGTTTGTCCCAGACGACCAAAGACTTCACAAGGGCTTTTATGATACCTTTCATTACAAAAGTGACAAGGTTCAAATAATAAGAAATATGGAACTGCTTGTCATTGACGAGGTGTCTATGGTCAGATGTGATTTGTTGGATGTTGTTGATATCATACTACAAACCATTCGAAAAAAGAACATTCCATTTGGAGGTGTTCAAGTTCTTTTGATCGGTGACACTTTTCAGTTACCCCCTGTACTTAAATCAGAGGAAAAGTTAATATTGTACAAATTTTATGAAAGCGAGTTCTTCTTCTCAGCCAATGTGATGAGCCAAATAAGGCCTCTTTATATTGAACTAAAGAAAGTTTATAGGCAGAAAGAGAAAGAGTTTATTGATGTTTTGAACCGAATTAGGGTTGGGAAACAAGATTCCTCTGATATTCAACTTCTTAATACCAGAATAAAACAATATCCTACCCAGGAAGAAGCCGAGAATCACATTATACTAACCACGACCAACGCGGTTGCCAATTTTGAAAACAAACAAAAACTAGAAGCTTTACCTTCAAAATCTTACTTCTTTGAGGCTGATGTTGTGGGTGAATTCCCCATCAGTAATTACCCAACAGAAAAAATGATGGAACTAAAAGAAGGTGCTCAGGTGATGTTCATAAAGAACAATCAAAAAAAAGGCTATTTCAATGGTAAAATAGGTAAAATTGCAAAATTCAATAAGGATTCAATCATTGTTGAAGTTACTAATGGGTATGACGAGACAGTTCCCATTGTTGTTGAGCCTTTTATTTGGGAAAACATTTTGTACACATGGAATGAAAAGGAAAAGAGAATCGAGGAAAAAGTCACTGGCACATTCACGCAATATCCTTTAAAACTTGCCTGGGCAATTACAGTGCATAAAAGTCAGGGAATGACATTTGAAAAAGTTATTGCCGATGTCGGCTCCTCGTTTGCTGCAGGTCAGGTTTATGTAGCATTAAGTCGGTGTACTTCAATGAACGGATTGATTCTCAAATCAAAGATTACTCCCCAGGCAATCAAAACGGATTCACGAGTAATCAAATTTGCCGAAAACGAAGTTCCAGAAACTCTTATTCTTGAAGAATTGCAAAAAGGTAAGGCTGATTATTACTATGCCGAATCAAGAAAAGAACTTAAATCTGGGAATGCTGAGGGAATCTATGACAATCTTATCAAAGCTATTAAATATAGAAATGATTTACAAACAGATCTGTTTAAACGATATTTCTGCGCTTTGCTAAATCGGTTTTACCATAATGCAGAGAATAGCAAGATTCTCCAAAAGAAACTATTCGAATTAAGGGATGACTTCCTTAATCTTTCCGATGAAAAAGAAACATTAGAAAAAGATAATTTAGGGTTAAGAGATACAATCCAAAAATTGAACTACAAGATTTTTATTTTTGATATTTCTCTATCAGAGAATAAGGAAAAAATTGAAACCAAAGATGGTATTATTCAATCTTTAAACAAAAAGTTAGATCTTTTTCAGAAAAAAAATGATTCATTAAATTTGGAAATTATGTCTTTGAGTCAAAAAGAAGAATCATTGAAATCTGAGATTGACAAACTGAAAAAAGAAAAAAAGGTTCTCGAAGATAAAAACTCTAACTTAATTATTGAGATTAATAGAGTGAACAATATCAAATGGTATCAGAAACTATTTGGCATGAAATAATTTAAAAAACTCTTTCATACTCACTTGGTTCCCTGTTTCTTTCGTATTGATTCCAAATATTCCCAGAAACCTTGCCTTTTTCTATTTTTCTTTATGATTTCTGCAAATAAATTTGCATATATCATAGAAAAGTTGTATTTTCGCAGGTGAATTGTAAAAATATACATGATATGGAAGCAACAACAAGGACATTACAAGTCACATTGCCATTGGCTGATGCTGCTTTTCTGCGTCGTTTGTCGGGCAATATGGGTTGGCAGGTGAAAACGCAGCGCAAAGCACGGCGTAACTATTACGAAAGTGCCGATTTCTACCGTGATTTAGAGGCCGCTGAGCAGGACATCGCACAGGGTAAAGGACTGCGAGTGGATAGTAAGGAAGCCTTAGATGCTATGTTTCTATGATTTATAGTTTGATTTTTGCGCCTCGGGCTTTGGAGGACTTTGAGAAAATCAAGAAATCGGGCAATCAAGCCCGATTAAGGAAACTGCGGACTATTTTAGAAGAGTTACGCGAACATCCTTTGACGGGAACAGGAAACCCTGAAAGACTTAGATATAAGTCTAATACTTATTCCCGTCGTTTGTCAGGTAAGGATAGAATTATCTATACGATTCATGACAATGTCGTGGAAGTCAATATTTTGCAAATGCTTGGACACTATGACGATAAATAGTCCTTGACGTTTTTGATGTAGGAAATCTTATTTTTTTGCGTCCTTTTTTGCAACTTTCTCGCCTTGTTTCTTCGGTTTCCCTTTCCCACGACCTTTTCCGCCACCGCGCCGCTTGCCATTCCATTTCTTGCGGCGTTTCGGTTCTTCAGATTTGTATTCAGGACCGTCGCCGAGGCCGTCGGGTAGGGTATTTTTCGTGATTTCGCGCTCGAGGAATCGCTCGATTTGCTGGAAATAGCAGATGTCGTCGGGACTGACGAAAGTGACGGCGCGACCGTCGCGGTCGGCACGGGCGGTGCGACCGATGCGGTGAACGTAGTCCTCGGCGTCGCGTGGCACATCGTAGTTGATAACCATCGCAATGTCGTCGATGTCGATGCCGCGAGAAAGGATGTCGGTGGCGACGAGTACGTCGATTTTTCCACTTTTGAAACGGAACATCATCTCGTCGCGCTCGGCTTGCGACAGGTCGCTGTGCATTTCGCCGGCGTTGATTTTCAGGCGGAGCAGGGCACGATAGACGTCTTTCACCTTATTGATTTTTCCAGCGAAAATGATGACGCGCTTCAGTTCGTTTCCCTTGAACATCGACTCGATGATTCCGAGTTTCTGCGGTTCGTAGCACACGTAGGCCGACTGCTGAATCTTTTCGGCGGGTTTGCTCACGGCAATTTTCACTTCGGTCGGATTTTTCAGCAGTGTTTTCGCGAGTTGTTCTATTTTTTCGGGCATCGTGGCCGAAAACATCACGGTTTGACACGTCGGCGGCAGTTTTTTCGCGATTTTCAGGATGTCGTCATAAAAACCCATGTCGAGCATTCGGTCGGCTTCGTCGAGCACGAAAAACGACACGCGGCTCATATCGACATTGTCCATCGTCAAGTGCGAGATGAAGCGGCCAGGCGTGGCGATGATGACATCGGCACCGGTTTTCAGCGCATTGAGTTCCTGATAGTAGCGGTTGCCGTCGTTGCCGCCATAGACCGCTACCGAGCCGACGTTGCTCAGATAGTAACTGAAACCCTGCATGGCGCGGTCGATTTGTTGTGCGAGTTCGCGTGTCGGTGCCATGATGATGCAATTGATGACATCTTTCGGAAAATCGACACTGCGACCGTCGGGAAAATCGGCGTAGCCGTCGTCGAGCATCGAAAGAATCGGCAGCAGATAGGCCGCCGTCTTGCCCGTTCCCGTCTGCGCCACGCCCAGAATGTCGTGTCCGTCGAGGATTTCGGGAATGCAGCGTTCCTGAATCGGTGTCATTTCCTCGAATCGCATATCGTAGAGCGCATCAAGGATATTATCGTTCAAATATGTTTCTTCAAAATTCATTTTTCAATTGTAAATCGTAAATTGTCAAATTGTAAATTAGTTTGGTGCTTGTCGATAGCAGAAATACGCCACGAAAGCAAAAATGATGTTCGGCATCCACGCAGCGAGCATCGGCGGGAAATTCGCGTTCACGGCGAAGGTCGATGAGATGGCTTGCAGCAGAATGTAGAGCGCACTCAGCGCGAGTCCGATGCCGAGATAGAGTCCCATGCCGCCTTTTCGTTTGCGCGAGGAGAGCGACGCACCGATGATGGTCAGAATGAACGAGGCGAACGACATGGCGATGCGCTTGTGGTATTCCATTTGGTAGCGCACGACGTTGCTGCTGCCGCGTCCGATTTGTTTCGAGATGAAATCGCGCAGTTCGGGGCTCGTGAGCGTCTCTTGCTGACCCTTGGAATAGACCAAGTCGGCAGGTTCCATCATGATGACGGTGTCTTTGTTGACGCCGCTGGTGATGTGCTCGCGAAGCCCTTTCAACTCGCGAATTTTCCAGTTCGTCGCCCGCCATTGGAATTTCGTGTCGGAAATCGTGTCGTATTGAATTTCCTGCGCCGTCATGTGGCTGACGAGTTTCTTGTTTTCAAACTTGTCGAGCGAAAAACCGTAGCCGCGTTTCATCGTGTTGTCGTAGTGTTGGATGTAGGCGATAACTCCTTGACCCACTTGTAGTTGCACGTTTTCGGCAGCCGTCGTTTTCCGTTTGTTTTTGTAGATGGTTTCAAAATTCTGGCGCACGATGGTTCCCTGCGGAATGACGTAAGCGCTGAGGTAGTACGACAGCATCGAAATCAGCACGCACGAAATCATGTAGGGGCGCAGGAGTCGCTTAAACGACACACCCGAGGCCAACATGGCGATGATTTCGGAGTTTCCAGTGAGTTTCGAGGTGAAGAAAATCACGGCGATGAAGACGAACAGGGCACTGAAGAGGTTGGCGTAGTAGGGCACCCAATTCATGTAATAGTCGAAAATGATGGCCTTCAGCGGTGCGTGATACTTGATGAATGAGTCGAGATATTGGTTGATGTCGAAGACGATGGCGATGGTGATGATCAGCAGAATCGAGAATACATAGGTGCCGATGAATTTTCGGATGATATACCAGTCGAGCCGCTTGATGAAGGTGGGTTTGAGTTTCTTCAGCAGGCCGCCGAGCCGACCGAAGGCTTTTCGCATCCCTCGTCCGACTTTCAATGCTTTGCGGTGTTTCTTGATTTTGTTATATTTCATCGTCTTTTTTAACCTTTTAACCTTTTCACCTTTTCTATCGTCTTCTTCCAAGATTCTCGATGACACTCCGTTTCCACTGCGTGAAATCGCCCTGTTCGATGTGCTGTCGGGCATCGCCGACGAGTCGGAGGTAGAACGCGAGGTTGTGAATCGAGGCGATTTGCATCGCGAGCAATTCCTGCGCCTTGAACAGATGGTGCAGATAGGCCTTCGTGTGCAGGCGGTCGATGGCGCAGCCGTCGAGGTCGATGGGCGAAAAATCGTCTTCCCACTTCTTGTTGCGCATATTCATCGTGCCCTCGTAGGTGAACAGCATCGCGTTGCGACCGTTGCGCGTCGGCATCACGCAGTCGAACATATCCACGCCGCGCTCAATGGCTTCGAGGATGTTCTGCGGCGTTCCGACACCCATCAGATAGCGTGGTCGGTCCTTTGGCAGAATCGCATTCACGACCTCAATCATTTCGTACATCACCTCGGTGGGTTCGCCCACGGCCAGTCCGCCGATAGCATTACCGTCGGCCCCTTTGTCGGCGACGAATTTCGCGGCCTCGCTACGCAAATCCTTGTAGGTGCAGCCCTGAACGATGGGAAAAAGGCTCTGTTCGTGGCCGTAGAGCGGTTCGGTTTCGTTGAATCGCTTGATGCAGCGGTCGAGCCAGCGTTGCGTCAGTTCGAGCGAGTTCTTGGCGTATTGGTAGTCGCTTTTTCCGGGCGGACATTCGTCGAATGCCATCATAATGTCGGCACCGATGATGCGCTCGGTGTCCATCACGTTTTCGGGCGTGAAAAAGTGCTTCGAACCGTCGATGTGCGAGCGAAATTCACAGCCTTCCTCGCGCAATTTTCTGATACCCGTGAGCGAAAACACTTGAAAACCGCCCGAATCGGTCAGAATCGGCCTGTCCCACGTGTTGAACTGGTGGAGTCCGCCTGCTTTTTGCAGGATTTCGAGGCCCGGACGCAGGTAGAGGTGATAGGTGTTGCCGAGGATGATTTGCGCCTCGACTTGCTCGCGCAGTTCCGAGAAATGCACGCCCTTCACCGAGCCACACGTGCCGACGGGCATGAAAATCGGGGTTTTGATTTGTCCGTGATCCGTGGTAATCAGGCCAGTTCGTGCGTCGCTGTAGGGGTCGGTATGTTGTAATTCAAAGGTCATTTTTTATCTTCTTCAATCTTAAATTCAATGGGATTCGCCACCATCTCGTCGGTGAGGGCGAAATTCCATACGTCTTGAATGTTCTCGACATAGTGGAACTGCACGCCGCGCAGGTAGATTTCGGGAATTTCCTCGATGTCTTTGCGGTTGTCGCGACACATCACAATATCGGTGATTCCAGCGCGTTTCGCCGCCAAAATCTTCTCTTTGATGCCACCGACGGGCAGCACCTTTCCGCGCAGTGTGATTTCGCCTGTCATCGCTGTGTTTTTGCGCACTTTCCGCTGGGTCAGTGCCGAGGCAATCGACGTGGCGATGGTGATGCCGGCCGACGGACCGTCTTTCGGTGTAGCGCCCTCGGGCACGTGGATGTGGAGGTTCCACTGGTCGAAAATGCGGTAATCGACACCAAGTTGATCGACGTGCGCCTTGACGTATTCGAGCGCGATGACCGCCGACTCTTTCATCACGTCGCCGAGGTTACCCGTCAGCGTGAGTTTGGCGGCTTTTCCCTTCGACAGCGAGGTTTCGATGAAAAGAATTTCACCGCCCACGCTCGTCCACGCGAGTCCCGTCACCACGCCAGCGTAGTCGTTGCCTTGGTAGATGTCGCGGTAGAATGGCGGTTTGCCGAGCAACGTTTCGATTTCGGCAGGAGTCACCTTGTAAGTCGCTGTTTTCGGCGATTTTTCAGCCTTTTTGCTCGTTTTTTTCGTCGATTTTTCGACTTTTTCGTCCGTTTTTTCGTCTTCCGGCGCGTTCATCACCTTGTTGAAAGCAATTTTCCGAAGCGCCTTGTTCACCTGCTTTTCAAGTTGTCTGACACCGCTTTCTCGCGTGTATTGCTCAATGATTTTCTCGATGGCATCCTTGCTGAACGACACCTTTTCAGGACTGTTTTTCAAGCCCGTGTTCTCGAGTTCGCGAGGAATAAGGTGGCGCTTCGCAATTTCGGTCTTTTCTTCCGTGATATAGCCGCTGACCTCGATGATTTCCATCCGGTCGAGTAGGGGACGCGGAATCGTCGAGAGGTTGTTGGCTGTGGCGACGAAAAGCACTTTCGACAGGTCGTAATCGACATCGAGATAATTGTCGTGGAAGGCCGAATTTTGCTCGGGGTCGAGCACTTCGAGCATCGCCGAGGCAGGGTCGCCGTTGTGGGTCGATTGCGTGATTTTATCGATTTCGTCAAGGATGAAAACGGGGTTCGACGACCCAGCCTTCTGAATCGACTTGATGATACGACCGGGCATTGCGCCAATGTAGGTTCGCCGATGGCCGCGAATCTCGCTCTCGTCGTGCAGTCCGCCGAGGCTCATTCGCACGTATTTCCGCTTCATCGCCGACGCAATCGACTTTCCGAGCGACGTTTTTCCGACACCCGGAGGTCCGTAGAGGCAGAGAATCGGCGATTTCAGGTCGCCACGCAGTTTCAACACTGCCATATATTCCAGAATGCGCTCCTTCACCTTTTCCATACCGTAGTGGTCGCGGTTGAGGATGCGCTCGGCGCGTTTCAGGTCGAGGTTATCGGTTGTAAATTCGCCCCACGGCAATTCCACCATCGTCTGCAAATAGTTCAACTGCATACTGTACTCTGGGCTCTGTTGATGCAGCAGGTCGAGCTTGTCGATTTCCTTGCTGAACGCCTTGCTCACCTCCTCGGGCCATTTCTTTTTCTCGGCTCGTTTGATGAGTTCGGCCCGCTCCGGCGTACCCTCGCCGTTGCCCAGCTCCTCCTTGATGTTCTTGATTTGCTGTTGCAGGAAATATTCGCGTTGTTGTTCGTCGATGTCCTCGCGCGTCTTCGAACGGATGTCTTGCCGCAGTTGCAGCAGTTGAATCTCCTTGTGCAGCGTTTTCAGCACCTCGATGACGCGCTCCATCATCGTCGTCGTGCGCATCATCCGCATTTTGTCGGCGATGTTGAACGGCATATTCGTACAGATGAAATTCACCGCCAACACCTGATTTTGGATGTTGTTCAACGCGAATTGCGCCTCGTCGGGAATGTCCTCGTTCTGGTGGATGTATTCGATGGTCGTGTTGCGCAGGTCGTCGAAGGCCGTGCGCCACGTTTTGTCGCGTTTTTCGGGCAGTTCCTCGGGTGCCGCCGTCGTCTGCGCCATAATACAGGGCTCTTGCGCCGTGAAATGGTCCAATCGGCAGCGTCCCAGACCCTGCACGATGATTGTCACGTTGTTGCCGCCAAGCACGGGCATATCGAGCAGTCTGACAAGTTTCGCGTAGGTGCCGTATTCGCAGAGGTCGCCCTCTTCCGGCACTTCGATGTCGGCATTTTTCTGGCAAAACACCGCGAAGGTCATATCGGGGTTCCGCTTCAGTTTCTTCACCAGATTGATGCTGTGCTCGCGGGCGACGATAATTGGTGCGATAATGCCCGGAAACAGCACGATGTTGCGTGTCGCCAGAATGGGCACTTCGCCCTCGACCTCCAATTCAAAAAGTTTGGTGATATCGCCCTCGTAGTCGGCAATCATCTGAATCGATGTATTGGTTCTTTTATTCATTGTTTTCCTTTTCTCCTGATTTTGAACCTGCAAAGTTACGAATTTTTCTCGGCATTTCTTCATTTTTTTACGAGAAATTGCTTTGATTTGGTCCTTTTTATGTGATTTTTGACAGTTTTACGACTATTTATTCGTAACTTTGCGTCGAATTTACGATTATTTTGACGCGACATTGACGAAAAAATGAGCCATTTCGATTTCAAAAAATTTCGGATTGAACAAGACCGCTGTGCGATGAAAGTGGGAACCGACGGCGTACTGCTCGGCGCTTGGGCCGAGGGTGGACGGCGGATTCTCGACGTCGGAACGGGTACGGGCATCATCGCGCTGATGATGGCACAGCGGTTTGCCGATGCGACGGTGACGGCCATCGACATCGACGATGAGGCTTGTGCTCAGGCACGGGAAAACGCTTCGATGTCGCCCTTTGCCAATCAAGTGTCGGTCGTTCATTCGTCGGTGCAGTCGTTCGCAGCTGATTTCTTGGAAAAATGTTCCCAAAACGATTCGTTGAAATTGTTCGACAGTATCGTTTCCAATCCACCCTTTTTCGAGCAGAGCCTAAAGAATCCCGACCAACGGAAAGCCACTGCCCGACACACCGATTCCCTTCCGTTCGCCGACCTTTTCGAGTGCGTTTCCCAATTACTCATCGACGAAGGCGTTTTTAGCGTTATCATACCTGTAGAAAAACTTGAATCGTTTTCTTCAAATGCCTATTTATCAGGTTTTTATATTATACGACAATGTATGATAAAAACAACATTGAAGAAGCCCGCGAAACGCTGTCTTTTGGCCTTTCAAAAACACCTTCCAACGTCGTTTGAGCGAACAGAATTTTATCTGCAAAACGACGATGGAACGCGCAGCGATTGGTATCGGAATTTGACGGGAAATTTTTATCTTTAATCGACAAACATCAAAGGGGTGGAAAAACAAGCAGGGGCTTCGCAACGCTCACCCCTGCCTGTGGTCTCGTCGTCCCTTTGGGACTAACGCTTCTTATCTATATGTCTTTTGTTCGATTTATGTTATAGGCAGTTGCAAGTGAAAAGTGAAAAATTAAAAATTAAAAATTATCTATTGTTATCAATGATGGTTTGTCGTTTTTCTTATTTGTCGTTGTAGTGCTCTTCGGCCTGAATAATCAGTACGGTAACACGACCGTCGTAAATGTCATAGATGATTCGGTCGTGAGCCGTGATGTGTCGTGAATAGGTCACATCGTTTCCTCCGACCAATGGCTCGGGATGGCCGAGACCCGTCCGAGGATGTTCCATAATATCCAAGAGAATCTTCGTAGCCTTCTTGAACAAACGGGGATTCGACTTCTTCCATTTCCGAAGTGTCTTGTCGGCGGCTTTGGAGTATTCTACTCTGTATCTCATAAGCTGTCGAAGTATATCTGCATTTCTTCCGGCGTACTACACGAAATGGTTTCTCCATTGGCATACTCCCTGCGGGCTTTTTTCATTCGCGCATACAGAGACGGCGAAATCTGGTTGTCGTCTTTGACGCGAGCCATTCGCACCGATGCCACGCCCCGAATCAGTTTCAGGGCTTTCTTGATGTCTGTAATCTTCGATTTGTCTTCCAGTGTTACAATCATTTGAACTGGATGGAAAGGCATAAAAGTTGTTGTTGCCATCGTTTTTGCTCCTTTCTTTAATAATTTATGTGGCAAAATTACAAAAAATATCCGAACTGCCAAACGATTCGGACATTTTTTTATTTTTTCCTCTCGCTTACTCGAAATTTTCGTACCTTTCGAGAAGGTACTTCCGCTCGGAAATAAAAATAAAAACGGTTTTATTTTGTATTTCGCTCACGAATCAGTACCTTTGCAGCCGATTTCAGGAATTGACAAGACAAACAACTCAAAATAGCAAAAAAATGAAAGCATTTGTATTCCCTGGACAGGGTGCCCAGTCGGTTGGCATGGGCAAGGAGCTTTACGAGCAAAACGAAGTGGCTCGTGAACTTTTCGAGAAGGCCAACGAAGTCTTAGGTTTCCGCATCACCGACATTATGTTCAAAGGTACCGACGAGGAACTCAAGCAGACGCGCATCACGCAGCCTGCCGTGTTCGTTCACAGCGTGGTTTCGGCATTGGCTCTGGGCGACGATTTCCAACCCGCGATGGTGGCTGGTCACTCGCTCGGCGAGATGTCGGCACTGGCGGCGACGGGCGCTCTGAGTTTTGAGGACGGACTGCGCCTCGTGCAAAAGCGTGCGCTGGCAATGCAGAAGGCCTGCGACGAGAATCCGGGTACGATGGCAGCGATTATCGCGCTGCCCGACGAGGTGGTTGAGGCCGTGTGCGAAAACGTCTCGAAGCCCGATTGTTTCGTGATTCCCGCCAATTACAACTGCCCGGGTCAGCTCGTGATTTCGGGTCACGTGGAGGCCGTGAGCGTTGCCTGCGAAAAGCTGAAGGAAACGGGTGCGAAACGTGCGCTGGTGCTGCAGGTGAATGGTGCGTTCCACTCGCCGCTGATGCAGTCGGCGAAGGACGAACTGGCCGCCGCCATCATGCAGACCGAGTTCAAAACGCCGTGCTGCCCCGTCTATCAGAACGTGGATGCGCTGCCTCACACCGATCCCGAGGAAATCAAACAAAACCTGATTGCCCAACTGACGAGCCCCGTGCGCTGGACGAAGAGCGTGCAGAATATGGTGGCCGATGGTGCAACGGAGTTCACCGAATGTGGTCCTGGCAAGGCTTTGCAGGGGATGATTACGAAAATCGCCCGTGATGTAACGGTGCAGGGAGTCTGATTCGTGGAGTGTGGAGTGTGAAGTGTGGAGTGTGGAGTGTGGAGTGAGGAAACCGATTATTTATCAATTATTTCCGCGATGGTTCGGCAACAAGAACACGACGCGGAAACACGACGGTAGCATTGAGGAAAATGGCTGTGGAAAGTTCAACGACCTCGATGCCGCCACGCTTCGTCGCATCCGCAGGCTCGGCGCGACGCACCTCTGGCTGACGGGCATCATTCGCCATGCCACACAGACCGATTACTCGCGATTCGGCATTCCGCGCCAGCATCCGCAGGTGGTGAAGGGTAGGGCAGGGTCGCCTTACGCCATCGCCGATTACTACGATGTCGATCCCGATTTGGCGGTCGATGTCGAACGTCGGATGGAAGAATTTGAGGCGTTGGTCGGTCGCGCACACGCGCACGATATGAAAGTGGTAGTCGACTTCGTGCCGAACCACGTTGCGCGGCAGTATCAGTCGATTGGCAAACCCGACGGCGAGCGCGATCTCGGCGAGGACGACGACCCGACGATGCACTTTTCCACCCATAATAATTATTATTATCTTTGGGGGCAACCACTGGAACTTTCGTTCCTCGCTCCTCCTTCCTCGACAAACTCCTCGCTCCTCGTTCCTCCTTCCTCGTATGAGGAAATCCCAGCGAAAGCCACGGGAAACGACCAATTTTCCAACCGTCCGAGCCGAAACGACTGGTACGAGACCATCAAACTCAACTACGGCGTTGATTATTGCGACGCAGGCGGTCGTTCCGAGCATTTCGACCCGATTCCCGACACGTGGCAGAAAATGCTGAATATCCTGCTTTTCTGGGCTTCCAAGGACATTGACGCCTTCCGTTGCGACATGGTTTTCATGGTGCCCGTCGCCTTTTGGAAATGGGCGATTGCGCAGGTCAAAAACGAATATCCGAACATCAAATTCATCGGCGAAATCTACGATCCGCCGCTCTATCGCAGTTACATTGACGCCGGTTTCGATTGGCTCTACGACAAAGTCGGCATGTACGACTGTCTGCGCGATGTCGTTTGTGGAAGGCGACCTGCCAGTAGCATCACGGCGCAGTGGCAATCGGTCGATGACATCCTCGACCACATGCTCTATTTCCTCGAAAACCACGACGAACAGCGCATTGCGAGCGATTTCTTCGCTGGAAATGCTCAGAAAGCCATTCCCGCCGCCATCGTCAGCGTTTTGCTCAACCGCTGTCCCTTTATGCTCTATGCCGGACAGGAATTTGGCGAGCGCGGTATGGACGAGGAAGGTTTTAGCGGACGCGACGGTCGCACGACGATTTTCGATTATTGGTGCGTCGATTCGCTGCGTCGCGGCTATTATTTCCCGATGCACCTGAACAATGCCGAAAAACGCCTGAAAACGTTCTACACGCGCCTGCTCACGATTGCCAACACGGAAAAAGCCGTCTCCGAGGGCGAATTTTTCGACCTGATGTATTGCAACATGCAGTCGTGGCAGTTCAACCCGAATCAGCAATACGCCTTTTTGCGCAAGGCCGACAACGAACTGCTGCTTGTCGTTGCGAATTTTTCCGACGATGCCGTGCACTGCGGTGTTTTGATTCCGCAACATGCTTTCGATTTCCTGAAAATCGCCGAACGGAACGCCATCGTCGCCACCGACCTGCTCACGGGCGAAATCCTCACAACAAACCTTCTTGCCGACGCGACGGTGGAAATCTCCATAAATGCGTTCAGCGGTCGGGTGCTGAAATTCAGCCTTTAATTTCCTCGAAATGGCATTTGTGTCAGACGATTTGAAAAAATATCGAGTATGATTCATTCAGAATTGACAGAAAATAGAATTGATGGATTGGAAAAACTATTCAATGTCTTTCCAAGGGATGTTTCATTTCGTGGTGCCTATCTGAAAGGAGTACTGTTGCATGACAATGGAGATGTGCAATTGACCTATTCAATCAAGTCAGAAAAAACGTACATCATTGTTTTTGTGATGTCTGACTGTGAAGATTTGACAAATTTTCGTGTAACAGCCCAAAAAATCAAAATCGAGGGAATCGACATCGACGTAGTTCAGAATGATATGCTGCATTTCGTCGATCAGTCGAACGCGATAGACATCGTTTGTCGAGGTATAAAAATTGCGACAAATGTATTGCTGTCCGAGGATTTTGCAAAAGAACAGGCCACCAAACTGACACAAGAGTATTCTGACATCATTCAAAAGAAGTTCCTCGATTTAGAGAAACTCGAACCATTGCCCAACGGCGAACCTTTGTTCCGCAGAGACGACAGTTATCATGGCATCCATGCGAATCACCACACCATGTACAAACTGAGGGATTTGCGCAACAAAGACAACAGCATCGTCTATGAATTTCTCATTGAATTTGACAGAAACAATCCCAGTCTTGGCATCTATTATGGTTGCAAGGCACTCATCAAAAAAGGCGACAATCTGGAGCAGCAAATATCGTTGCAAAACGAATGGAACGACATTATTAAAGATGAAGTAAAGGAAAAGCTAAACAACTTGTTCCCAGATAAAAAATTTGACAATCGGTTCAAACCGACAGACAATGCCAACGACAACACTTTTTGGCCTTTTTGGATTTCCTTGCACGAAGATGAAAATATCGTGGAAGTCGCTGTGCGGGCAATGATTGTCATTAGAAATGAATACAAGCGATTCTTGGAAGGAAAAAAATATACTGCCGACGACACTTGCAATTATCGGGTCAAAGCCGTTTTGAAGGGGAAAAACGACGAGATACATTCCCTATCAAGGTTCACGGAAGAAAGTTGGAAAGAACTCCGACAACCGTGGAAAGACACAAAGGGAAAAATCAATCCATATCTGGAAGAACTCAACGAGAAATGGGCAGAATTGTTGGACAAATTCATCGCCAGAGCCGTCGAAAACGGAATTGTCACGGAAAACGTCGATGGTTACGAAAAGGCACTGATGTATCACGTCACCACAACAGACTTTTCCCTGATGATGCGCCTGCTCATAAACCGTTTGCCCGATGAAAAATCTGTGCCTTGGACATTGATTTGCAGGCAATTCCTCGACAAAAAAGGTAAAACCGTCAGCGAAAACACCATAAAAAAGTCTTGCGAAAGACATTTGAAGACTCATCTTTCCGACTATTTTGATTGTGAAACCAACGCAGAAAGAATCAAGTGGGAAGAAGGCAAAAAAGACAAATCTGTGGTTAAATTCAGAAAATTGATGAATTAACTTTTTTTCTGTTCCCGTGAACAAATCGGATTGAAAGAAATCCCTTATCTTTGCGCCATATTTTAAAATTTTAAGATTATGGGAAAAGCAATCGTTTTAATTATCGTCGGCCTCCTCTTATTGGTCGAAGTCAGTGTTAGAGTTTTTGGTTGGAAATATCCAACCGAGTTCACCTATCGGATTTGCCGTCCTTTCTGGATGTCGTGTTCCATGCGCATCGGTCTCCTCGTTACAATGGCAGAAATCATTATCGGTGCCATCTTGATATACAAAGGATTCGTAGGGGTCTTCTGATAATAAACAGGTTAAAAAAACATTTGAAATATGCGGAAGAAATTTAGAACATTAAATAAACTGAAGTCGCGAAAGGCAGTTTGGGAGGAGTTGAGAATCCTTACCGCCAGACCTGTAACTGGTGTTCGCCAGTTGGAGAGACGGATGGTAAAACTCTATAGAAAATATGCAAGAGAAGACCTTGAGTATTATACCGCAGAGTGCATCGACGACTTGAAGATGCAGCGATGGTGTTTGCTGCGTGATAGTTTTGAGTGGACGGACGAGAATGTCGCACGACTTGAAGCTGCAAACGAACAACTGAAAGAAGCCTTGCTTGATATGCGCCGACAAACCATCGAGGTGTATGAGGATGTCCGAAAAAGGATGACGACAGACCAAAATCTGTACGTTTATGGCTCTCTTTGGGTGAAAGAGATGGCATTTGAGAATTGGCAGCACGACGAGGATATGCAATATGACATGTTTGACATAATGACCTCCAGACCTTATAGTGGTTTTTACTCGGTTGGTGGCGTAAGTATGACGTATCATTTTTATCACGATGAAATCCAGTCGGATAGTCCTGATGATGCCTATAAGTCGGAAAACTATTTGCTCTATCTGGAAAATAAGCTTGACAACTGGAACGAGCTGATGCCGATTGAAAAGACTGCCCATTTGCATTTGGTCTATGCGATACATAATCTATACGAGCATTGTAACTGGTCGTTGCAAGATATTCTTGCCATCAAGTCGTATCACACGAAAATAGAAATAGATTACGCTCCTCGATAGGTAGCGATGACTGATGAATAAACCGTTTTCGTATGGCAGTTTTTCTTTCATTTGAAAAAATCTTCAGAAAAAATTTGATGTTTCAAAAGTTTTTTGTATCTTTGCGGTCGAAGGATCCATAAAGCGAAATTACTAACTAATAACTATAGCGATGCCTCAATTGATAAACATTGGAAACGGATTTATGAGAGCTGTCAAAGTTAAAAACGAAATTGATTGTTCAAAGAGCAAAAGCAAATCTTGGATTATTTATCGTGATGTTTTGAGAATCGCGTATGTTTTTTTTGTGGTTCTAATATTGTGTGGCTGTAGTAAAGATGAGAAAAAAGACGAATCACACAACATGAAAGAACTGTGTGAGAATCATTACAATTCACTGAGTATTAAACAGCGAATAGATGCACTTCTCATTTTAGCGGACAATGACACCACAAAAGTACTATACTCGTTGTCTATGCCAAAACAGGTTTTGGAAAGACTCTGTAGTGGAAAAACCTCTCCCACTAGCCATACTTACAATATGACTGCTGATCTGTATGTTAGAACTCTTCTATCGAATAATCAATATATGGATTCTCTTTATGAGGATATGAAGGAACAAATTGAAGAGGTTAATAAAGATAAAGACGAATTACATAAGGTCAACTGGCTTCTGAACAACTCCTTCAATGAGCCATTGCAACCTGTATGGGAAGAAATAATTAAAAAAGAGGTACAATGAAGGTTTACAATTTTGTATGTTTACTATTCTGTACAATTATTCTTGGAGCTTGCTCTAACGAGGAAAAGACGATTGTCTCAGATGAAGTAATAAGAAAGGAGTTGAAAGAACTTATAAGGCGAGGGTACTCCTTTGAAGAACTCGAAATACGCACCAATTATTCTTCAGAGAAATTGTATGATGCTTTGTTTGATAAATGCCCTTTGAAAGAGCATGGACAAATTATTGATAGTATTTATTCACTTGACAAAGAAGGCAAACTTATCTCTGCTTCAAAAATAGGTTTTACAGCCAAAGAATGTATTCAAAAAATATTTGTCAGAGCTCAAAACCTGCCTATTGCTTCCCAATATACGGGAATTAGTGTCGTTGCAATATGTAATGAACTAACAAATCGACAGCCATTTACAAAAGAAGACTCATTAAAAGCAATGGTTGCCTATATTGACAACCTTTATGGTTATGCGCAGATACCAACAAACATTGATGTAAAACCATATTTCACGGACTACTATCATGAGCACAACATAAAAACACTTAAAATTCCCTTAGACTACTCTAAAATATATGCAAATTCGACTGTAGCTCAGTATACCATATTAAACGACTTTATAAAACAAGCAGAACAATTCGAGCTTAATGCGAATCGAAATTTAGAGAAAAAAATAAATCATTTGATAGAATTGTTTATTGATGATGTAAGCAAAAAATTCATCAACGATGATGCCGGCTTTATTAATGCTATTAAATTGTATTTCTATTCAGATGAAAAGAAAGAATCATTTTATTTAGAAAAACTAAAAAAACGCATCCATGAGTCTGATTTAGATTCCTTGGTCCGTTCTGAGATAACAAACTATTGTATTTCTATCAATTGTAGCAGGGAACTTGCGGTTAATGAAATGTTAGGCTATCGAGAAAACATAGACAATGTTAATATCGCCTCTAAAACGGCATGGAGCAAAGATACGCAGAGTCTGAATGCTATTCACTATACAGGTCGAGATAAAACGGAAAATATTTATCGTTCTGTACTTTTATTAACAGATATAGGTGCTATTGCATTTACAAAAAATCCCACAAGACTATTTTCTATTGGGAAAAACATACTAAGAGCAGCAAAAATCACAAATAATGCTTCCATAAAAATAATTGCGAAAGAAAAGGAGAATGAAGAAAATCAAAAATTAGAATCATTCTTGAAAAACTCTTATCGAAAAAGCATTATGAACGAATTGGAAAATAGCCCTGATGGCTATTACAAGAAAATATTGGACGAAAATACAAAAGCGTATTTCGAGAAATTACGCAATGATTTGAATATACATAAATAGTGGCAAGATAAATCTGGTATTAGATGCGAGTTCTTGTTGCTTTATCTCCGGTAAAGTCTTGTTTTGCCATATGAATAATAAAAAAACAATACATTTTAAGTCCAAGACTAAATGAAAGAAAAAGTTTTTTTTAAGGAGTTTAAAGGCAAGAATTACCACAAAGGTGGAATTATGCTATTGGGAGAATCGCATATCTGTGGCACTTGCAAATGTGACGAATGTTTAATAAGTAAAAACAAACGCTGTATAGATGGGCATTGTAGTTTGGTGAGGGAACAGATATTAAAAGGCTCTATATCAACATATAGCAGATTTGAAAAACAGTTTACTGGGGCAATTATAAAAGACAAAAAATCCCGTATGCTTTTTTGGCAGCAGTTTCTATTTACCAATTTCTTATCTATTGCGATGCCAAAAAGTGGAAAAGCACCAGCAAAGAAGTTTTACACTCAGGATTGCCGTAATAGGTTTGTTAATCTTGTAAAGAAATACCAACCATCTTATATTATAATTTGGGGAAATAGGACATGGAACAATCTGCCTGGAGATATAAAGTCTGGAATGTGGAAAAAAGAACTAATTTCTAAATATAAAGGTTTTGAAATCTGGGAACTAATGATTGAAAGGACTAATTCTGTAAGGGTTCTAAAAATACATCATCCTGCATATCGTAAGATGACAAGTGAACTATTTATGCTATGGAAACTGAGAATTGATTATTTACTTCAACAATAGCAATGGTGTATGATATGAAAAACTGTTTTTTCAAACCCTTTGTCGGCTCCGCCTACGCCTCGGGCGGCATATTCGGTAAGCGAGTGATGATTCTCGGAGAGAGTCACTATTGCGAGGAAAAATGTGCGGATTGCGGAAATGCGACGACGCATCCCGAATGTTGTGCCCTTACGAATGGTGTCGTGGGCGACTATCTGAACGAGTCGCTTGACAGGCAGCCGTGGATGTCAACTTATTTGAAGTTTGAACGATCGCTCGTCGGACACGAAACGGATTGGGCTGAACGGCGAAAAATATGGAATTCTGTTGTGTTCTACAACTATCTGCAAGTGGCGATGAGTGGAACAAGAGAGGAGGGCACTGCCCGACAATATGAAGAAGCGGCAGAATCGTTTTTCGAGGTTTTGGAGAAATACCGTCCGCAATATGTCATCGTGTGGGGTTCGCGTCTTTGGGGCAATATGCCTGCCGGAGAGCGTTGGTCGTGGAATGCGGACATCGTGGTGGACGGAAACGCCAACAAATGCGGCAACTACGCGCTGAAAGATGGCACCAAAGTCAAAATTATGCCCGTTTACCATCCTTCCGTCGGCTATTCGTGGGACTATTGGCACAAGGTGATTTCTACTTTCCTCGGTTTGTGATTCGTTAAGAATAGAATAAATCTTTCTTCGGAAAACATAAAAAAGTCCTATAAGAGCATTACAACTCTTATAGGACAATTTTTTAGACCCGAATGGGAATTATTTCTTGCTGAGGTACTCGTCCATATTGGCAGCGGCACGACGACCGTCGCCCATCGCCAGAATCACCGTTGCACCACCGCGCACGATGTCGCCACCGGCGAAAATCTCGGGACGGGCCGACTGCATACCTTCATTGACCACAATCGTGTTCTTCCGACCGAGTTCCAAGCCCTCGATGGAGTTCGGAACGAGCGGATTCGGGCTCACACCGACGGCCACGATGACCTGATCGACTTCGAGCGTGACGGTCTTGCCTTCGACGGGCATCGGTGAGCGGCGACCGCTGGCATCGGGTTCACCGAGTTCCATCACCTGCAGCACGGCGGCCTTCACAGCACCGTTTTCGTCGGCGATGTACTCGATGGGGTTGTGCAGCGTCAGGAAGTCGATGCCTTCCTCTTTCGCGTGCTTCACCTCCTCGAGACGAGCCGGCATTTCCTCTTCCGAACGACGATAGACGAGCGTGACGTTTCCGCCCAGACGCTTCGCCGTGCGGCACGAGTCCATAGCGGTGTTGCCACCACCGACCACGAGCACGTTCTTACCGAAGTTAATCGGCGTGTCGGTCTGCGGATTGGCAGCGTCCATCAGGTTGACGCGGGTCAGATATTCGTTAGACGACATGATATTGATGGCGTTCTCGCCCGGAATGCCCATGAAATTCGGCAGACCGGCACCCGAACCCACGAAAATGCCCTTGAATCCTTGCTCTTCGAGGTCTTCGACGGTAATGGTCTTGCCCACGATGACGTCGGTCTGGAAGTGTACGCCCATCTTGGCGAGGTTCTGGATTTCGACATCGACAATCTTGTTCGGCAGACGGAATTCGGGAATACCATATTTCAACACGCCGCCAATCTCGTGGAGAGCCTCGAAAACATACACGTCGTAGCCTTTCTTCACCATGTCGCCAGCGAACGAAAGTCCAGCAGGACCGCTACCCACGACGGCAATCTTCTTGCCATTCGACGGAGCGATTTCGGGCAGCGAAATTTGGCCGCTCTCGCGCTCGTAGTCGGCAGCGAAACGCTCCAGATAGCCAATAGCCACGGCAGGTTCGTTCATCTTCAGGTGGATACACTTGCTTTCGCACTGCTTTTCCTGCGGACATACGCGACCGCAAACGGCAGGCAGGGCCGATGTTTCCTTCAGAACCTTCGCAGCAGCGAGGAAGTCGCCACGCTCGATGTTCTTGATGAACGACGGGATGTTGATGCTCACCGGACAACCCTCGACACACGACGGTTTCGGGCAGTCGAGACAGCGCTTGGCCTCTTGCATCGCCATTTCCTTCGTCAGACCGATGTTCACTTCCTCGTCGCGAACCTTCGCACGGTATTCGGCATCGAGTTCGGGCATCGACACACGCGGAATCTGTGTGCGCTCCTTTGCTTTCATCGTTGCACGGAGTTCCTTGCGCCATTCGGCATCGCGGTCGGTGAGGCAAGCGGCATCATCCGTCGAGGGGCAGGCGTTGGGCTTGCAGCAGTTGTCAGCGTCGGCTTTCGGAGCGGTTTCAGCAACGGGGCCGAGATGTGCCTCGAAATTCGCCATATCTTCCTGTTCAGCCTTCTTGAACGTGCCCATGCGCTTGAACATTTCGTCCCAATCGACCAGAGCGCCGTCGAATTCGGGGCCGTCGATGCAGACGAACTTCGTCTTGCCGCCAATCGTCAGTCGGCAAGCGCCGCACATACCCGTACCATCGACCATAATCGTGTTCAACGACACTTCGCACGGAATGTTGTGCTTCTGCGCCGTGAGGTTCGAGAATTTCATCATGATGGGAGGACCGATGGCAAACACCTTGTCGATGTGCTCCTGTTCGATGAATTTCTCGATTCCGACCGTCACCACGCCCTTTTCGCCGTAGCTGCCGTCGTCGGTCATGATGATGACTTCGTCGGACGTTTCGCGAACCTTGTCCTCAAGGATGATGAGGTCTTTCGAGCGACCTGCCAGCACCGACAACACGCGGTTTCCAGCACGTTTCAGCGCCTGAATGATGGGCAGCATCGGAGCCACGCCCACACCACCGCCGGCACAAACCACCGTGCCGTAGTTTTCGATGTGCGTCGGCGTTCCGAGCGGTCCCACAACGTCTTCCACGTAGTCGCCCTCGTTGAGCATACAGAGTTTCTGCGACGACAGACCGACGGTCTGCACCACAAGCGTAATCGTACCCCGTTCTGTGTCGGCCTCGGCAATCGTCAGCGGCATACGCTCGCCACGCTTATCGACGCGCACAATCACAAAGTTACCAGCTTTACGGCTCTTGGCAATCAGCGGAGCCTCGACTTCGAGCAGGAACACTTTCTCGGAGAACTGTTCCTTCTTAACGATTTTGTTCATAACTAACGTTTTGTTTGATTATTTAGGTTTAAAAATTCAGTCTTTATTCAAAAAACTGCGCAAAAGTACAACAAAATTCGGGAACTGCCAAGCAAATCGCGAAAATTCTTCACAAAACGAAATTATTTGACGATTTTGACCTTGCTTCATTGAAAAATTTGTACCTTTGCAGGTCAATTGAAGAATTCAAGAAAATCGATTAGGAGAACAGAGAAAATGAAGGTTTTAAAATTTGGCAAAACGTCGGTTGGAAGGTCGGCTGAAAACATAGATGTTGTTCGGAAAATCATCGAAAATGAGGCTCGGAATGGTTCGATAGTCGTGGTGGTTGATGCTGCTGAGAATGTGGCGGAAACTCTGCGAATGGAACTTGGTGCGCGAACCGATGGAGCCATTCGAATTGTGACGGGAAGCGACTACACCGCCGCCATTCTCGCCGCCGAACTACAAGCCGAGATTCTTGAAATTTGGACGGATGTCGATGGCTTTATGACCGCCGACCCACGTGTGATTTCGTCGGCTTATACGATCAGTGAATTGTCGTTTATCGAGGCGATGGAACTCTGTAATTTCGGTGCCGAAGTCATCTATCCGCCGACGATTTACCCCGTTTGCGTGAAAAATATTCCGATTCGCGTCAGAAATACCTTCAATCTCGCCAATCCTGGCACACTCATCAAACAGCAAATCGCCAACGACCAAAAGCCCATCAAGGGAATTTCGAGCATCAAAGGCACAGCACTCATCACGGTGACAGGTCTGTCGATGGTGGGTGTGATTGGTGTGAACCGCCGCATTTTCACGACACTCGCCACGGTCGGAATCTCCGTTTTCATGGTCAGTCAGGCGTCGTCGGAAAACTCCACGTCGATTGGTATTCGCGAGGAAGATGCCGACGAAGCCGCCCGCGTGCTCAACGAGGAATTTTCCAAGGAAATTGCCACGGGAGCGATGTATCCGATGCGCGTCGAAAAAGGGCTTGCTACGGTGGCCATCGTGGGCGAGAACATGAAGCAGACGCCGGGTATCGCCGGAAAACTCTTCGGAACGCTCGGACGCAGCGGTATTGTGGTTATCGCCATCTCGCAGGGCGCGTCGCAGACCAACATTTCGTTCATCGTCAAGGCCGAGGAACTCAACAAGTCGCTCAACGTGTTGCACGACTCGTTTTTCCTGTCAGAATACAAGGTTTTGAACCTTTTTATTTGCGGCGTGGGAACCGTTGGCAGCAAACTCATCGAGCAGATTCGCTCGCAATACGAAGAACTGAAGGAACATTCGCGCTTGAAACTGAACGTGGTGGGCATCGCCAACTCTAAAACTGCCATTTTCGACCGCGACGGCATCGATTTGGAGCATTATCGGGAAAAATTGAAAGCCGAAAAATCCGCCAACACCCAACCTGCAACACCCATCACCCACCGCCTTCGCCACCAAGTCATCGACATGAACATCTTTAATTCTGTTTTTGTCGATTGCACCGCCAGCAAAGAGGTTTCCGAACTTTATCAAGACTTCCTCGAACACAACATCAACGTCGTCACGGCGAATAAAATTGCGGCTTCGTCGGCTTTCGACAATTATTCGCGGCTGAAGAAAACGGCGATGGAGCGCGGTGTGAAGTTCCTTTTCGAAACCAACGTCGGTGCCGGACTGCCCATCATCGGAACCATCAACGACCTGCGCAATTCTGGCGATAAAATTCTGAAAATCGAGGCCGTTCTGAGCGGTACGCTCAACTTCATTTTCAACGCCCTTTCGTCGGAGGTGACCTTCTCCGAGGCCGTTCGTCAGGCGAAAGAGCAGGGCTACAGCGAACCCGACCCACGCATCGACCTTTCGGGCACCGATGTCGTCCGCAAACTCGTCATTTTGACCCGCGAGGCCGGCTATCAGGTCGAACAATCCGATGTCGAGCAGCAACTGTTTGTGCCCGACGAATTTTTCAAAGGTTCGATTGACGATTTTTGGGCGAAACTGCCCCAACTCGACGCTGAATTTGAGGCGCGTCGCCGAAAACTCGAAGCCGAAGGGAAATACCTGCGCTTCGTGGCCACGATGGAAGGCGGAAAAACGCGCGTCGCCCTGCAGGAAGTGCCGCTCGGCCATCCGTTCTACAACCTGCAAGGCTCGAACAACATCGTCATGCTCACCACCGAGCGCTACCGCGAATTCCCGATGCTCATTCAGGGCTACGGAGCCGGCGCGAGTGTCACGGCGGCTGGCGTTTTCGCCAATGTGATGTCGATTGCGAACATCTGACTTTTCGCCCGAATCGTTGCTCACACAAAAATTTTCCCAAAACATTTTGCCATTCGACAGAAAAAGCGTAAATTTGCCGATGCATTCAGAAAATGCAGTAAAAACCGTAAAAACGAACGACGAAGAATGGTCTATATCGCCCTGCCCGACGAGAAAACACGACGATTGAGTTTCTATCTGGCCATGGAGGAATATGTGGCGCGACGGCTGAACACCGACGACGACTGCTTCTTCATGTGGCAGGTGAGGCCGACGGTGATTTTCGGGCGCAACCAGCTCATCGAAGCGGAGGTAAACCTCGATTTCTGTCGGCAAAAAGGCATCGAGACCTATCGCCGGAAAAGCGGTGGCGGTTGTGTCTATGCCGATATGTCGAACGTGATGTTTTCGTACATCACACGCGACGAGGAGGTGAATTTCACGTTCAACCGCTACATCAACATGGTGACGCTGATGCTCTGCAAACTGGGCGTTGAGGCGGGGTCGAGTGGACGGAATGATATTCTGATTCGAGAAACGAGAAACGAGGAACGAGGAACGAGGAGCGAGGAGCGAGGAGCCAATGAATGGCGGAAGGTTTCGGGCAACGCGTTCTACCACATTCCCGGCCATTCGATTGTCCACGGCACGATGCTCTACGACACCTGCATGGAAAACATGGTGGGAGCCATCACGCCGTCGGACGAGAAACTGGTGAGCAAGGGCGTGAAAAGCGTGCGACAGCACATCGCGCTGCTGAAAGACCACATCGACCTGAGCATCGACGAGTTCAAGGCATTCGTGCGGCGGAATCTCTGCGACCGCGAAATCGTGCTGAACGCCGACGACATCGCCGAAATCGAGGAAATCGAGCGCGAATACCTCACCGACGAGTTCATCTACGGCAACAATCCGCGCTACAGCCTCGTGCGCAAGGCTCGCATCGAGGGCGTGGGCGAACTGGAACTGAGGATGGAGGTGAAAAACGACGTCATCAAGGCGGTGAACCTCGTGGGCGACTTCTTCCTCGTGGGCGACCTCGACACGCAGGTGCTCCGACGGCTGAAAGGGGCGAAATTGACTCGCGAAAGTCTCGAAAACGCCCTTCCAGAGCGACTCGACGATGTCGTCAGAAACCTGAAACGCGAAGATTTTATCAATATTCTAATTAACAATTAACATAACAACTTAATAATTAAAAATTTATGGAAAAAAAGACCTGTCTTTATGACAAACACGTGGAATTGGGCGCACTGATGTCGCCGTTTGCCGGCTTCAACATGCCCATTCAGTACACCAACATCACCGACGAACACAATGCAGTGCGCCAAGCCTGCGGCGTGTTCGACGTTTCGCACATGGGCGAGGTGCTCGTCACCGGTCCCGACGCTGAGCGCTACGTTCAGCACATTTTCACCAACGACGTGGCCGGAGCACCCGACGGACAGGTGTTCTACGGTATGATGTGCTACCCTGACGGCGGCACGGTCGATGACCTGCTGGTCTATAAGATGGGTGCCGAGGAGTTTTTCCTCGTCATCAACGCCGCCAACATCGACAAGGACGTCGATTGGATGAAGCAGCAACTCACGGGCTTCAACGTGAATTTCGAGCATCAGTCAGACTATTACGCACAACTCGCCGTGCAAGGCCCCGAGGCCGAGACAGTGGTCGAGGAAGTGCTCGGACTGGCTTGCAAAGACCTGAAATTCTACAACGCCAAGAAACTCGAAGTCGGTGGCGAGACCATTATCATCTCGCGCACGGGCTACACGGGCGAAGACGGCTTTGAAATCTATGGTTCCCACCAATTCATCGTCGAAAATTGGGACAAACTCATCGCCAGCGGACGCTGCAAACCCTGTGGACTCGGCTGTCGCGACACGTTGCGCTTCGAGGTCGGTCTGCCGCTCTACGGTGACGAACTCTCGGCAGAAATTTCGCCCGTGATGGCTGGTCTGTCGATGTTCTGCAAGTTCGAAAAAGAAGAATTCATCGGCAAGGAAGCCCTGCAAGAGCAGAAGGCCAACGGCGTGGCAAAGCGCGTCATCGGCATCGAACTGGCCGACAAGGCGATTCCCCGTCACGGCTACGCAGTGATGAAAGACGGTGTGCAGGTGGGCGAAGTCACCACGGGCTACCACTGTCTGTCGGTCGATAAGAGCGTCTGTATGGCCCTCGTCGAGACGGCTCACGCCAAACTCGGAACGGAACTCGAGATTCAAATCCGCAAGAAGACCTTCCCGGGTGTGGTGGTGAAAAAACGTTTTTATGACAAACATTATAAGAAAGACTAATATTAACAATTTAAATTCAAAAAAACTATGGCAAAAGTAATTGAAGGACTCTATTACAGCGAGTCACACGAGTATGTACGCGTTGACGGCGATTTCG